>Ga0335078_10004018_pt1 | contig 21872 bp, 23 predicted proteins | sample Lox_Sample_32_FD_206711 | JGI IMG/M metagenome (GOLD analysis project Ga0335078, IMG submission 206711) | Soil microbial communities from Loxahatchee National Wildlife Refuge, Florida, United States - Lox_Sample_3.2 | ecosystem: Environmental > Terrestrial > Soil > Wetlands | place: USA...
ACGACCTCAGCGCGCTCACCGAGGTCACCACCCGCGTCCTGGACCGGCTGGCCGCCACGCCGGCCACGCCCGGCTAAGCCGCCGCCTGGCCGCAGCGGACCAGGGCCCAGGCGAGCAGGCCGAAGGCCGGGATGCTGGTGGCGACGCGGACGAGGTTCCAGGCGGCCCAGCGGGCCTCGTTGAACTGGGCGCGGACCTGGGCCACCTGGGCCACGTCGATGTGCGCCGGGTCGCCGGCCGCCTTGATCGCGTCGTTGAGCGGCACGTTGACCTTCAGCGTGATGATGACGGCCACCAGGTACAGGCCGAAGGCGGCGGCGATCGGCGGCAGCGCCGGCGTGCCGCGGTTGGCGAGGCCGGCCACCAGGGTGAGGACGAAGGCGCCGCCGAAGGCGGTGATCATGAACCACGGGTTGATGATGGCCCGGTCCATCTGGCCGAAGGCGGCGACGAACGTGCGGTCGCCGGTCTTGCGCAGGCCGGGCATGATCGTGTGCGCGTAGAGCGCGAAGGAGCCGGCGACCAGGCCCATGGTGAGGGTGGCGCCCATCAGGGAGGAAGTACGCAGCAGTGTCATGCCGCCAGTAGACCCGGCCGCGATGCGACAGGAAATGGTCCGCAGTCGCACCCTCATACGCGATCGTCTAAATTACCGGCATGGACCCGATCGCCGGACTGCTCGACGGGCCCCGCGCACGGCGCGCCTTCCTGCTCCGCTGCACCCTGGATCCGCCCTGGGCCCTGCACATCAGGGACGAGGCGCCGCTGAGCCTGGTGGCCATGCTCCGCGGCCGCGCCTGCTTCGTCCTGGACGGGCGCGAGCCGGAATGGCTCGACCGCGGCGACGTGGCCATCCTGCTCGGCCCGGACCACTACCTGTTCGCCGACGACCCGGCTACCCCGCCGCAGGCGATCATCCACCCCGATCAGCGCTGCACCACGCCGGACGGGCTTCAGATCCCGCAGATGCGCTCGTTCGGCATCCGCCGCTGGGGCAACGCGCCGGACGGCGCCACCGAGATCCTGACCGGCACCTACCAGGCCGAGGGCGAGGTCAGCCGCCGGCTGCTCGACGCGCTGCCGCCGCGGCTGGTACTGCGCCGCGACGAATGGGAGACGCCGGCGCTCGGCCTGCTCGCCGCCGAGATGCTGCGGGACGAAATCGGCCAGGACGCCGTCCTGGACCGGCTGCTCGACTTGCTGCTCATCGACGCGGTGCGCACCTACTTCGCCCGCACCGAGCGGACCGCGCCCGGCTGGTACCGGGCCCAGCGCGATCCCGTGGTCGGCCAGGCCGTGCGGCTGCTGCAGGAAAGCCCGGGCGAGGCCTGGACCATCGGCGCGCTGGCCACCCGGACCCGGGTGTCCCGGGCCACCCTGGCCCGGCGCTTCGCCGAGGTCGTCGGCCAGCCGCCGATGGAGTTCCTCACCGAGTGGCGGCTGACCCTGGCGGCCGACCTCATCCTCGACCCGCGCGAGACCGTCGGCTCGGTGGCCCGCGCCGTCGGCTACAGCTCGCCGTACGCGCTCAGCGCCGCGTTCAAGCGGGTCCGCGGCGTCAGCCCGCACGAGCACCGCGTCGCGCAGCGACCCGTCACCGCCGCCGGGGTAACCTCATGATCTTCGGCACCGGCCAGGGTCAGGGCGAATCCGAGACCGGCCGCCTGGAGGCCTTCAGCGACGGCGTGCTCGCGGTGATCATCACGATCATGGCCCTGGAGCTGAAGGCGCCGGAGGGCTACACCTTCACCAGCCTCGGTCATAAGCTGCCGGCGCTGCTGGTCTACGTACTCAGCTTCACCTTCATCGGGATCTACTGGAACAACCACCACCACCTGCTCCGCGCCGCCCGCCGGATAAGCGGCGGGGTGATGTGGGCCAACCTGCACCTGCTGTTCTGGCTGTCGCTCATCCCGGTGCTGACCGAGTGGATCGGCGAGCACTACGCCAGGCCCGTCCCGACCGCGACCTACGCCGTGGTGTGCCTGGCCTCGGGGGTGGCCTTCACGATTCTCGTCCGGGCCATCATCCGTGCCGACGGCAGCTCCTCGCTGGTCGCGACCGCGATCGGCAGCGACGTCAAGGGCTACGTCTCGCTGCTGGGCTATGCGGCCGCGACCGTGCTGGCGTTCGTGTCCCCGTGGATCTCCTACGTCCTGATCGCCGCGGTGGCGGTGATGTGGTTCGTCCCCGACCGCCGCTTCACCCGGCCGAGCGCGGACGCCTGATGCGCCCCGTGCGGGGCCAGCAGCGCGTCACCGGGTAACCCCGTCCAGCCAGTCGGCGATGCTCCGGGCCAGGACCGGCATCGGGAGCGAGCCGTGGTCCAGCACGGCGGCGTGGAACGCGGGCAGCGAGAACGCCGGGCCCAGCCGCTGCCTGGCCTCGTCCCTGATCCGCAGGATCTCCAGCTTGCCGGTGAGGTAGGACACCGCCTGGCCGGGCATCACCACGTACCGGTCGATCTCCGGGGCCAGCACCTCCCGCGGCATCGGGACGTGCTCCGTGATGTAGTCCAGGGCCCGCTCCCGGCTCCAGCCGAACGCGTGCAGGCCGGTGTCCACCACCAGCCGGGCCGCCCGCATCAGCGATGAGCTGATCGCGCCGAGCAGGGCGCGGTCGCCGTCGTAGAGCCCGGCTTCCTCGGCGAGCTGCTCCGCGTACAGGCCCCACCCCTCGGAGAACACCGACAGGCTGCGCTGGCGCTGCAGCGCCGGCAGGTCGGTGAGCAGCTGCAGCCGCGAGAGTTGCAGGTGGTGCCCTGGCACCGCCTCATGGAAGGCCACCACCTCGAGGTCCCAGCCGGTCCCCGGGGTGGGCCGCGCGGTGTTGAACCAGAACGTCCCGGGCCGCCCGCCGTCCAGCCGCGGCGGGGTGTAGTGCGGCGCGGCGCCGCTCACCGCGACGACCTCCGGCATCGGCGTGACCTCGCACGGTGGCGGCAGCGGCTGCGGGAACAGCTCGCCGGCCCGCGACTCGGCCCGCCGCACCGCGGCCACCGCCTGGCGGATGGCCTCCTCGGCGGAGATCTTGCCCGCTGAGTCGCGCAGTGCGCCGAATACCTCGTCCCGTCCGGACAGCCCGAGCCCGGCGCCCAGCCGCACGGCCCGGGCCTCCAGCTCGGCGACCTGATCCAGGCCGGTCTGGTGCAGTTCCTCCGGCGACCGGGGCAGGGTGGTGAAGATCCGGATGGCCCGGGTGTAGTCCTCCTGCCCGCCCGGCAGCCAGACCAGCCCGGCCCGGCCGGACGGCCGGGCCCGCGGCAGCAGCTCCCGGACCGTCTCCACCCACCCGGCCAGCGCGGGCCGCACCACCTCGTCCGCCACCGCCCTGCGTTCGGCCTCCCACGCCGCCGCCCGCGGCCAGCCCGCCGGGGGCGGCGGGGCGAACACCGGGCCCAGGCCCGGCAGCGCGTCCTGCGCCCAGGCGATGGCCCGCTCGGCCAGCGGGGCGACCGGCAGCCGCCCCTTGGCCGCCCCGGTCCGCAGCCGCTCGCTGAGCTGGCCGAGCCAGGTGCCGCTGCCCCGCAGCCGGGCCAGGTAGGCCTCGGCCGCCTCCGGGTCGACCAGGACCGTCCTCGCGGCCACGGCCAGGAAGGTGGCCGGCCCGGCGAACTGCATGGCGGTGACGGTGTGCTCGGCCGGCGCCATGTCGATGCCGTCTTGCTCGTGCGCGGCCGCCTCCCGGACGCAGCCGAGCGTGACGGCCTCGGCCGGCGTGGCCGCCGTGATCGCTCCGGCCTCCTCACCGAACCGCACGACCTCGGCGCGCCAGGCCTGCTCGCCAACATCGCTCTCGTCCGGCAGCAGGTGGTCGTACCCGGGTATGCCGTACATGGTGGCGGCGAAGGGATTGTGTTCCAGCCAGCGCTGCTGGAAGCGGTCGGCCAGGTCCCTGGGTGAGGTGTCGGTCACGATCCCCTATTAAACGCTTAGGAACCGGGCGAGCTGAACCAGGACTGGCCGGCCGCCTGCAGGTACCCGTCGGCCAGGTGGTTGAGCACCCGCCGGGCCTGCCGGAACCGGTCGGCCACGTCGCCGGCCACGGCCAGCCGCGCGGTCCGCACCGGGGCCACCTCGCAGGCGATCCGGTACCAGCGGGCGCCGAGGTGCTCGAGCAGGTCGATGGCTGGCCCGGCGGCCAGCCGCTCCCGCTGCGGGGCGGGCAGCCCGGCCGCCCGCAGCAGCCGCCCCGCGTCCACAGGGCCGAACGCGCGGGCCGTCACGTAGTCGGGAAACACCCCGGTCAGGAACAGCGAGACGTCGCCGAGCCTGCGGTACACCCCGGGCCGTTCGGCCTCTGGTACGGCGTCTAGCAGGCCCGCGAGCCGCACCGGGTCGAGCTCGCTGAACCGCCGGGTCCGGGCCCGGCCCGCCACCCGGACCCGGTACCGGCCGCTGGCCACCCGGGTGAAGGAGGCCAGCAGCTCGGCCAGGAACAGCCGCCGCGCCGTGTCGGCGAGGAAGTCGCGCAGCGCGGGCACGTCGAACAGCGGCACCCGCTGGCGCGGCCCGGTGCGCTCCGGCACATGAGAGGCCGAGGCCAGCTCGGTCATGGCCCGCTGCACCAGCAGCGCGAAGATCAGGAACGGGGAGGCCTGGACCGCCCATCCCTGCGGGCCCTCGCCCAGCACCGTGCCGAACGTGCCCGGGTCCTCCAGCAACCGCAGCAGCGCCGCCGGGTCGCCGCGCAGCCAGGCGCCGTCCCCCTGATCAGACGGAGCCAGCAGCCTGAGGTCGGCGTCGGTGAGATGGCCCGCGTACTCGCGGGCGGCCAGGGCACGGTCCATACCCGACGTGTAGCCACCACGGAACGCCACCAAACCCGTGACGGCAGGTTTGACCGCCCGCCGCCCGGGCAGTAGAGCCGATTGGCCGTATCCCCTCGTGCTCCCAACACCCTTAGGGGACCGCGGCCCCGGGCACACACCCGGTACGGGACCGCAGGGTCCCGGCATGCCCTCACCCCCGAGGACGGGACCCTGCGGTCTTTGCGACGACGTCAGTGGGCGTCGTGCGGCGGCAGCGTCCGCTCCTCGTGATCGAGCTCGCCCTCCAGGATGCGCAGGCTGGCGTCGGGCAGGTGGCCGGCGTCCCGCCAGCGGAGCAGTTCCTCCCGCTGGGCGTCGATGACCGCCCGCCGGGCGTGCAGCGCGGCCTCGTAATCCGCGGTGCCCGGGGCGGCGGCAGGCGCCGGATCCTCGGCGGCCTCCAGCCGGTCAAGCAGCTGACGGTACCGCCTGGCCTTGCCGTCCAGGCTGGCCCGCAGCGCGGCCAGCACCGGCCCGGGCACGGCGTCGTCCGCGGCGATCTGGTCCAGCCGGGACAGGCCCGCCTGCACCGACGCGGCCCGTGCCCGGGTGCGGACCAGGGCCGCGTCGGCCGGGTCGGCGTGCACCCCCAGCGCGTGGGCGATCGGCGCGAACGTGAGCCCCTGCCCGACCAGGGTGACCACGACCACCAGGTAGGTGCAGAACAGCAGCAGGTCGCGGCGAGGGAACGGGTACCCGCCGTCGATCGTCAGCGGCAGCGTGAAGATGGCGGCCAGGCTGATCACGCCCCGGGTGCCGGCCCAGCTCAGCACGCCGATCTCCCGGCCGGACAGGTACTGGTCGTCCCGGACGGCACGGCCCCGGCGGAGGCGCAGCGCGCGGGGCAGCGACTGGGTCAGCGCCAGCCACAGCGGCCGCAGCAGCAGCACGACACCGAGGCTGACCGCCACCGCGGCGATGATCGTGCTGGTGGGGTACGCCTTCAGGCCGCGGATGACCGGCGCGATCTGCTGGCCGACCAGCAGGAAAACGAAGCCCTGGAGCAGGAAGTCGGCCAGGTGCCAGACCGCGGTGGCCTGCAGCCGGCTGGCGCCCGAGGTGAAGCGGGGCGTCTCGTGGCCGATCATCAGGCCGGCCACCGCGACCGCCAGCACACCGGATACGTGCAGTTCCTCGCCGAGCAGGTAGGCGGCGAACGGTGTGGCCAGCGAGATGCCGTTGACCAGCAGCGGGTCGCGGACGGCGGACCTGGCCAGGCGCACGATGATAGCCACGGCGACGCCGCACAGCAGGCCGCCCGCCGCGGCGAGCAGGAAGCGCAGGACGGCGCTCCCGAACGCGAACCCGCCGCTGGTCGCCGCGGTCACCGCCACGGTCAGCGTGGTCAGCGCGGTCGCGTCGTTGAGCAGGCCCTCGCCCTCGATGATCGTGATCAGCTTGGGCGGCAGCCCGGCCCGGCCGCCGACGGCCAGCGCGGCCACCGGGTCGGTAGGGGACAGCGCGGCGCCCAGCGCGATGCCGGCGGCCAGGCCCACGCCGGGCACGAACAGGTCCATGCCGATCCCGGTGACCACCGCGGTGGCCAGCACCAGCCCGATGGACAGGCTGATCACGGCGCGCATGTTCTCCCTGATCGCCAGCAGCGAGGAGTTCAGCGCCGCGCTGTAGATCAGCGGCGGGATGACGAAGGTCAAGATCACGTGCGGGTCGAGGGTGACGTTCGGCCCCGGCAGCACGCCGTAGACCAGGCCGGCCACGGTCAGCAGCGCGGCGGCCGGCAAGCCGGTCCGGTCGGCCAGGTACTGGAGCGCGACGATGACGGCCACGGCGGCCAGGACGAACGTCAGCACATCCAGCACGGGCAAACCCCCGCATCGTTCGGAACTAAAAATCCTTTCACACCGAACGGGCCGGGTTCGAGCCCCGCCAACCGCCCGCGCCGCCGCCCAGCCTCGATCAGCGCTTTTCGAGACGGAACCGCAATTCGCTGGCGCTTTCTAAATTGATTTAATTGTGCTATTATGCTAAATATCGAATGGTAATCTCCGGGATGTGAATATCGCTGCCCGTGACCTTTCTTACCGCGATCTCGATACCTCGCTGACCGGCCTGTTCTGCTGGAATGAGGCGCAGGAAGGGCCGCGGCCGGGAATCCTCCTCATCCACGGCGGGGCCGGTCTCGACGCGCACGCGCGGGAACAGGCGTGCCGTTATGCCGCCCTCGGCTACGCCGTGCTGGCCTGCGACATGTTCGGCGACGGTATCGCGGGGGACCGGGAGCGGGTGATGACGTGCCTGCTCGCCCTGCGCGACGACCCGGACCGGCTCGTCCGCCGCGGCCAGGCCGGCCTGGCCGCGCTGGCCGGCTGCCCGGAGGCGGCCGGGCCCGCGGCCGCCGTCGGCTTCTGCTTCGGCGGGATGGCCGCGCTGGCGCTGGCCCGGGCGGGCGCGAATCTGGCGGGCCCCCGGCTGGCCGCCGCCGTCAGCATCCACGGCAGCCTGGCCACCGGCGCGCCCGCGCAGCCCGGGGCCGTCACGGCGAAGATCCTCGCCTGCCACGGCGCGGCCGATCCGCACGTCCCGCCGGCCGACGTGGCCGCGTTCGCCGCGGAGATGAACCACGCCGGGGCCGACTGGCAGCTCATCATGTACGGCCGGGCTCAGCACGGCTTCACCCACCAGCACGCCGTCCCCGGCGCGGTACCCGGCGTGGCCTACGACCGGCTCGCCGACGAGCGCTCGTTCGCCGCCGTCCGCGCCTTCCTCGCCGAAGCCCTCGCCCCTTGACGTCCGTTCAGGCGGTCACCGGCCGCGGTACTCGTCGTCGGTGACGTGCTCGCCCCAGTCCGCTTCGGGCCGGGTGTCCCCGGGGACGGCCTCGGTGATGGACAGGTGGGTCATGAAGTGGTCCGGCGCGGCGCCGTGCCAATGCCACTCGTCGGGCGGGGTGCGGATGATGTCGCCGGCCCGGATCTCGGCGGTCGGCGGCTTGGGGATGATTTCCACGGTTTCTCCTGATAACGGGGTGAGCAGGCGCATGGCCTCCGCTGTACCCGGCCACGTTAGCGAGGAGGCCAGGCCCGGCGAAACGACCCTGACCGGCTACCTATCCGCGCGACCTCTAAGCGCGAAAATGCCCTCATTATCCGTATTGCATCCTCGAAGGCAACCCGAGCCGGTGGCCGGGCACGACGGCGGAGCCCAAAACCACGCCACCACCGCCGCTCAGGCCTCCCCTACCAGCGCGGCTGCTTGCGCTCGTAGCCGGGGACGACGCGGCGCATGTAGCCGGTGTCGTCCCGGTTGCGCAGGCCGCACCGCAGGTACTGCTCGTGCAGCCGGGCCAGTGCGTCCCGGTCCAGCTCGACGCCGAGCCCGGGCGCGTCAGGAACCCGGATCGCGCCGCCGGAAAACCGGAACGGCTCGCCCGCCACCACGTCCTCGCTCTTCCACGGCCAGTGGGTGTCGCAGGCGTAGGTCAGGTTCGGGGTGGCGGCGGCCAGGTGGACCATGGCGGCCAGGCTGATCCCCAGGTGCGAGTTGGAGTGCATGGACAGGCCGAGCCCGAACGTCTCGCAGATCCCGGCGAGCCGACCATGCGCCGGGCCTGGGCCACGATGCCGTCGGGGTCGAGCGCCTCGCCCCAGCCGTCCGGCTCGGTACCCGGGTGCGCGGCCCACTTGTAGAACAGGTAGGCGGAGAACGGCACCTCGTCCCGCACCGCGCCGCCGAGCAGGTCGGCCACTGGCCGCCCGGCGGCCTGGCCCTGGATGTCCAGGCAGGCCACCTCGAACGGGGAGAACACCCGGTCGGTGGCCGAACTGTCCCCGATCAGGCCGGACGCGATCGGGGTATCCGGCGCCGCGATGGCCTGGACCCGACGGTAGATCCGCTCGGTGTGGTAGGTCGGCGAACGCGACCGGGGTGACCGTGACCGCCGAGATCCGCAGCGCACTCATGGGTGCTATCTTTCCCGATCACCGTCCGAAGGCTTCGCCCAGCATCATCTATATGAGATACGTATTAGTTGGAGGTGTGATGGCGGACCAGCCCGGCCGGGAACGCCGCCGCAAGGTGGCGGCGGTGACCAATGCCCTGCGGGACCTGCGCATCGAGCTCGCCGTGCTGAACCACCGGGTGGGGAACCAGGTCGAGCTCAAGGACCTCGACTTCGACTGCCTGGACGTCGTCGCGCGGCACGGGCCGATCAGCCCGAGCGCGCTGGCCGACCGGGTGGGAGTGCACCTGGCCACCATGACCGGGATCCTGAACCGGCTCGAGGAGGCCGGCTGGATCACCCGGGACCGTTCGGCCAGTGACCGGCGTGCCGTCGTGGTGGCCAGCGTCCCGGCCCGGCAGCGCCAGCTGTTCGAGGCCTTCGGGCCGATGAACGCGCGGATGGCGCGGATCTGGGACGGTTATGCCGACGACGAGCTCGACCTGATCGCCGACTTCCTGACCCGCACCGTCGCGGCGGGCCGCGCGTCAGCGGATGAGATCGGCTGATGCGGACGGCTACCCCGGTCAACTTCACGCTGGACCTGAACCGCCGCAGCGGCCCCCGGTCCGGCCAGGTGGCGTACGCGCTGATCGATGCCATCGCCCGCGGCCAGGTCCACGACGGCGACCGGCTGCCGTCCACCCGGACCCTGGCCGCGACGTTCGGCCTGGCGCGGACCGCCGTCGTGGCCGCCTACGAGGAGCTCACAGCGGCCGGGTTCCTGGTCGCCCGCCCGGGCGGGTCCACCTACGTGGAGCGCGGGGCCGGCGAGGCCGCACGAGCCGGCGCGTTCGGCGTCTCACTACCACCCCCGGCGCCAGCCTCCCCGCGCCCGGTCAGCCCGATCACCTACGACCTGCGGCCTGGCCTGGCCGACCCCGGCCTGATCTCCGAACGGGACTGGACCCGGGCCATGCGGCTGGCCGCCTCGCCGGCCCGGCAGCCGCCGTACGACCTGCGCGATCAGCTCACCGGCCACCTGCGCCGCGCCCGCGGTCTTGCCGTCGACCCGGAGGACATCTTCCTGTTCCCGAGCGTCAGCAACGCGCTCCGGGCGGTCGCTGTCACCTGCGGGCTGGCCGGCAAGCCGGTCGCGTTCGAAGATCCCGGCTACGCCAAGGCCCGGCTCGCCCTGCGCGAGGCCGGCGCGGTCATCCGCCCGGTGCCCGTCGACGACGACGGCATCAAGGCAGGGGACCTGCGCGGCAGCGACCGGGCCTGCTACGTCACGCCGGCCCACCAGTTCCCGCTCGGCGGCCGCATGCCGGTGCGCCGCCGGACCGACCTGCTCGCCTGGGCCGGCGCCGCGGGCGCGCTCGTGCTTGAAGACGACTACGACGGCGAGTTCCGCTACGACGTGCCCCCGCTGAACCCGCTGCGGAGCATGCCCGCCGCCGCCGGTCACGTGGTCTACCTGGGCACCAGCTCGAAGATCCTGTCCCGGGGCCTGCGGGTGTCCTGGGCCGTGCTGCCCGCCAGGTTCCGCGCCGCGATGGCCGCCTACCTGGACGCCTCCGGTGAGGAGGTCAGCCAGGTCTCGGCCGCGTTCCTGGCCAGCTTCATCGCCATCGGCGCGCTGACGCGGCATCAGTCCCGGGCCATGCGCACCTACCGGGCCCGGCAGGAACGCTTCATCGCCGCCTGCCGGGAGCACATCCCCGCCGCCCGGGCGCTCGGCATCGAGGCCGGGCTGCACGTCACGCTGGTCTTCGGCCGGCCGCTGGACGACGAGGCCGCCGCGGCCCGGCTGGCCGGTGCCGGGCTGGCCTGCCTCCCGCTGTCCCCGTTCTGCGCCGGGCCTGCCCGCCGGTCCGGGCTGCTCTGCGGCTACTCGCGGCTGCCGGAGACCATGGCCCAGGGCGCGGCCGCCCTGATCGGCCGGGTCACCGCCGAGGAGATGGCGGCCCGTGGCGCATGACCTTGAGCACCGACGGCGAGACCGGCGTGTCGGCCGGCACGTGGTCCGACGTGCGCGGGTGCCCGTAGGCGCTGACGATCGGCAAGATCCCGGTCCACAGCCCGGGTGTGGCCTCGCCCGGCTCGGGCTCGCCCGGGCCCGCGTCCCTGATCTTGACCGTCCACTGGCCCTCGGTGATGTCCATCGCCAGCGCGGTCGTCGCCGCGAGCTGCTTCTTGGTGTGGAACGGCACCTCGCCCGAGCGGCCCGGCGTCAGGCACTCCGAGATCTGGGTCAGCGCCTCGGCCGCCTCGTCCCCGCTGAGCGCGTGCAGTTCACCGTGCACGACGGCGGAGCGGTAATTGGCGCTGGAGTCGAACAGCGTGTGCGCGTAGACCCAGCCGTCGATGTGCATCACGCACAGCGCGGCCGGGGCGCCCGTGGCCACGTACCGCAGCGCCCCCGCGCCCACCGAGCCGTGCATCAGGATCCGGTCGCCCGCCCGGCCGTACAGCATCGGCACCACCCACGGCCTGCCGTCGGCCACCGTGCTCAGCGTCCCGACGTGGTGCCCGGCATCGAGCACGGCGTCCAGCTCGGCGCGCTCGTCCCGGGACCGCTCCCGGTGCCGGTTGATCTGGTCCCTCCGTAGCGTCATGCTCTCCAGCCTGCTCGGGCCAGGCCCGCGAGCGCTAGACCGGTATGCGCGTCACCGGCCGGCCAGAAATCTACGGGCGGGCCGCGCCGACCAGCTCGGACTTGTACCAGCCAGCCAGGGGGATCTTCTGCACGTCCTGCCCGGTCTGCGGGGCGTCGATGATGTCGCCACCGCCCACGTAGATGGCCACGTGCCCCACTCCGTCGAAGTACAGCAGGTCGCCGGGCTCGAGCGCGGAGGTGGAGATGTGCGGCAGGGCGGCCCACTGCGCGTAGGTGGTTCGCGGGATGCTGACCCCGGCCGAGGCCCAGGCGGCCTGGGCCAGGCCGGAGCAGTCGTAGCTGCCCGGTCCGGTCGCACCCCACTGGTACGGCTTGCCCAGCTGGGCGTAGGCGAAGGCGACGGCCTTGCCGCCCTGGGTCGAGGTCGTCCCGCTGTAGGTGGCCGAGGTCGTGCCGCCCGCGCCGATCGAGGTGGTCTGCACGGCCTGCTGCTGCGGCACGGTCAGGCTGGCCAGCGTGGCCTTCTGCGTGTCGATGAGCTTGCCCAGCGAGGACTTGTGGTCAGACAGCTGCCGCTTCAGGCCGACGATCCCGGCCTCGGTCCGCGACATCTCCTGCTCCACCCCGGCCAGCTGGCTGGCGTCGGTGAGCAGCTGCTTCGTCTGCGCGCTCCGGTTCCCCGACAGCTCCATCAGCAGCGACCCCTGCTGCAGCACCACCGACGGGTTACCCGAGGTCAGCACCCCCGCGATCGAGGTCGACCCGGTGTCCTCGAACGCCGCCGCCGCGGTGGCGGCCACGTTCTCCTGCGCCGTCTGGAACTGGGTATTGGCGTTCTGCAGCCGCACCCGGACCTGGGACAGCCTGGTCTGCGCCGCGGACAGCTGCTGGCTGGCCTGGTCGAGCTGCTCACTCACCGTGTCGAACTGGGTGGTGAGCTGGTTGATCTTGGCCTGGACCTGGCTGACGGTCGGCTGCGGCGCCGCGCCGGCGCCGGTAGCGAAGACCGCGAGCCCGCCGGCCATGACCAGCCCCGCGCTCAAGGCGACGCCGCGACGAATCCCCGACACCCCCGCAAGCACTCGGCTCACGTACCAGTCACGCTCCTTTTTCCACCGCTCGGGCAATCCCGCTGGTCCCAGCGCCAACGGCCACACGGTGAGTCACGTTAGCGACGACGCATGACGGGTCTCAACCGGTTCTCGTAGATATCACGGAATTATTACGGGTACCGGCATGCGGCGACACCGTCCGGAAACCCGGCATCAGCCAGCGCACGTGACCGTTTTCGGCACCCGCACGCCACTGCTGAAGAGTCACTCCGACAGCACCGGCTTAAACTCCGCCTTCGCCCGCCGGCTGACCGAGGCCGCCGCTACCCGCCCGGTCTCCGGTACGGCAGGATCGCGGCATGACCGATGGTGATCTCGGCTACGTCGAGTCGTTCGGCCCGCGCCGGGGCTTCGCCCCGGCGCGGGCCTCGCAGGCCATGGGGAGCGCGCGGCTCAGCCTGAACGGGACCTGGAAGTTCCGCTACCGCGAGAGGCTGCGCGACCTGACCCCCGGCTTCGAGGCCGCCGACTACGACGACAGCGGGTTCGACGACATCGCGGTGCCCTCCTGCTGGCAGCTGGCCGGCGTTCCCGGCCCGAGCCGGTACGGGGCGCCCGCCTACACCAACGTGACCTACCCCTTCCCGGTCGACCCGCCCCGCGTCCCTGACCGCAACCCGACAGGGGAGTACCGGCGCCGCTTCACCCTGCCGCGGCAGTGGGACTACGGCGGGTCCACCCTGGTCCGCTTCGACGGGGTCGACTCGTGCTTCGCCGTGTTCGTCAACGGCGCGGCCGTCGGTCACAGCATGGGCAGCAGGCTCGTCCGGGAGTTCGATATAACCAGGCTCGTTAGGCCCGGAAATAATGTGATCGCGGTCCGCGTGCACCAGTGGTCGGCCGGGTCCTACCTCGAAGATCAGGACATGTGGCGGCTGTCCGGCATCTTCCGCGGCGTCACCCTGATCAACGAGCCGGCCGGCCTGGTCAGGGACTTCTTCGTGCACGCCGACTGCGACGCGGACCGCGGCGCCGGCACCCTGCGGGTCGGCACCGACGGCCCGGCGACGCTGTCGGTACCGGAACTCGGCATCACCGGCGCCGCGGCCGGCGCCGGGTACCGGGTCGCGGCCGAGCCCTGGTCGGACGAGCACCCCCGGCTGTACGACGCGGTGCTGACCAGCCCGGGCGGCGAGGTCGGCTTCCGGGTCGGCTTCCGCCGCATCGAGGTGCGCGACGGTCAGATCCGGCTCAACGGCCGCACGGTGCAGTTCCGCGGCGTGAACCGGCACGAGTGGCATCCGGTGACCGGGCGCAGCCTGGACGAGGCCACCATGCGGGCCGACGTCGTGCTGATGAAGCAGCACAACATCAACGCGGTGCGGACCAGCCACTACCCGCCGGACCCGCGGTTCCTCGCCCTGTGCGACGAGTACGGCCTGCTGGTGATCGACGAGTGTGACCTGGAGACCCACGGGTTCGCCCTGGTCGGCTGGCGGGCCAACCCCAGCGACGATCCCCGCTGGCTGCCCGCCTGCCTGGACCGGATCGAGCGCACCGTCGAGCGGGACAAGAACCATCCCAGCGTGATCATGTGGTCGCTCGGCAACGAGGCCGGGACCGGCCGGAACCTGGAGCAGATGGCCGGGTGGATCCGGGCCAGGGACCCGGGCCGGCTGATCCACTACGAGGGCGAGCCGGACGCCTTCTACACCGACGTCTACAGCAGGATGTACGCGGACTTTGGCGAGCTCGACGCGATCGGCCGCCGCCAGGAACCCGTCACCGCGAACCCCGAACACGACGAGCACCGCCGCCGCCTGCCCGTGATGCTGTGCGAATACGGCCACGCCATGGGCAACGGGCCGGGCGGGCTGGCCGGCTACGCCGAGCTCTTCGACCGGCACCCTCGCCTGCACGGCGGGTTCATCTGGGAGTGGATCGACCACGGGATCGCCCAGCTCACCCCGGCGGGTGAACCGTACTTCGGCTACGGCGGCGACTTCGGCGAGCGCGTGCACGACGGCAGCTTCGTCACCGGCTGGGCCGCGGCCGGCCACGAGATCGCGTTCGCCCAGGCCCTGCTGGCCCAGCCGTCGGCAGAGCCCGCCGCTGCGCCACCCCCCGCGAAACCGGCGGCCCCGGCCGCCGCCGGCGAGCTCACGCTGGGCACCGCGGTCCTCGACCGGGACACCGGCGAGCTCCGCCGCCTCGGCTCGTTCGGTGTCCACTCGGCCTTCCCCGACTTCTGGCGCCCCCGACCGACAACGACGTGCGGGTGGCGGGCGCGTGGCGCCAGGCGGGCCTGGACCGGCTGGAACGGAAGATCCTCTCGGTCCGGCACGAGCCGGACGCGCTGTGCACCCGGCTGAGGATCGCGCCCGCGGGCGCCGACTTCGGCTTCCACGCCACCCTCACCTGGACGGCCGACGGCCGCCTGTCCGTGCACGTCGCGCCCGACGGAACCTGGCCCGGCCCGCTGCCCAAGATCGGGCTGCGGCTCGTGCTGGACGCAATCGTCGAGGAGGTGAGCTGGTTCGGCCGCGGACCGGGCGAGGCCTACCGGGACACGTACCACGCCACCCGCGTCGGCAGGTTCACCGCGCCCGTCGGCGCGCTCTCCACTCCGTACGTCCGCCCCCAGGAAAACGGCAACCGCCTGCACGCCAGGAACCTGACCCTGACCGCCGCCGCGGGCCAGCGCCTCACCGTGCTAGCGGACCCGCACGTCGACTTCGCCGTCCGCCGCTGGTCGCCCGAGCTGCTCACCGCCGCCCGGCACGCGCCCGACCTGGTTCCCGACGGCCGGACCCACCTGCACCTCGACGCCGCCCACCGCGGCATCGGCAGCGCCTCGTGCGGCCCGCCGCTGCCGCCCGGCCATCGCCTCGCGGCTCACACGGTCGCCTACGCCCTCCGGTTCTCGGCCTGATCCAGCAGCGACATCAGCTCGTACAGGTCGGCGATCTGGATATCGGCCGGGACGCCCTTGAGCGCCGCGACCACGGCGCCGGCCGCCCGGCCGGCCCTGACCCCGGCCTCGGCGTCCTCCACCACCAGGCACCGCCGCGGATCGGTGCCGAGCTTGCGCGCGGCCAGCAGGTAACCCTCGGGGTCGGGCTTGCCGGCCCGCACGTCGTCGATGGTGACCAGCAGTGCGGGCCTGATCCCGGCCGCGGCCAGCCGGGTCCGGGCCAGCGGGGGATCGGCGCTGGTCACCACGGCCCAGGGCAGGCCCAGCCGGTCCAGCTCGCCGAGCAGCTCGTGCGCGCCCGGGGCCGCGGTGATGTCGGCGACGTCGACGTACTCCAGCTCCAGCTGGTACCGGACCGCGGCCGCGGCCTCGTCCTCGGACAGGTCCGGCCGGAGCCGGCGCACGTTGGCCAGAGCGGGCAGCCCGTGTGCGACCAGCGGCCCGCGGGCCGGATCCACGCGGTACTCGGCTGCCCAGGTCCGCCAGGAGCGCTCGACCGCCGCGTCCGAGTCGACCAGCGTGCCGTCCATGTCGAGCAGGACCGCCTGCACGTCGCTCAGGTCCATCCGCCCTCCCCTAGTTCGCGAGCCGCCATGATCACGAAGGATCTGGCCTACTGCTAGCCGTACCAGATCCTTCTTGATCATGAAAACGTTGCGGAATAGCGCGTTGCCTCCGGTGGTTCAGGTGTATGCAAACGCATATATCGGAGGCAAGCGCAATGCAGTTCGGGATCTTCTCGGTCAGCGACATCACCCGGGACCCGGTATCGGGCGAGACGCCCAGCGAGGCCGAACGGATCGATGCGATCACCCAGATCGCGCAGAAGACCGAAGAGGTCGGCCTGGACGTGTTCGCGATCGGAGAGCACCACAACCCGCCGTTCTTCTCGTCCTCGCCGACCACGCTGCTGGCCTACATCGCGGCCACCACCAAGCGGCTGATCGTGACCACGGCGACCACGCTGATCACCACCAACGACCCGGTGCGCATCGCGGAGGAGTACGCGATGCTGCAGCACCTGAGCAAGGGCCGGATGGACCTGATGCTCGGGCGCGGCAACACCGGCCCGGTGTACCCGTGGTTCGGCCAGGACATCAGGCAGGGCCTGCCGCTGGCGCTGGAGAACTACAACCTGCTGCACCGGCTGTGGCGCGAGGACGTGGTCGACGCCGACGGCAAGTTCCGCACCCCGCTGCAGGGCTTCACCTCGATCCCGCGGCCGCTGGACGACGTGCCGCCGTTCGTCTGGCACGGCTCGATCCGCACCCCCGAGATCGCCGAGCAGGCGGCCTTCTACGGCGACGGCTACTTCGCCAACAACATCTTCTGGCCCAAGGAGCACTACCAGCGCCTGATCAGGTTCTACCGGCAGCGCTTCGCGCACTACGGCCACGGCACCGAGCAGCAGGCCCTCGTCGGCCTGGGCGGCCAGGCCTACCTCGCCAGGAACTCCCAGGACGCCATCCGCGAATTCCGGCCCTACTTCAACGAGGCGCCGGTCTACGGGCACGGGCCGTCCATGGAGGAGTTCATGGACCTGACCCCGCTGTCGGTGGGCAGCCCGCAGCAGGTCATCGACAAGACCCTGACCTTCCGCGAGCACTTCGGCGACTACCAGCGCCAGCTGTTCCTGGTCGACCACGCGGGGCTGCCGCTGAAGACCGTGCTGGACCAGCTCGACCTGCTCGGCGAGGAAGTGGTCCCGGTGCTGCGCAAGGAGATCGCGGCCCGGCAGGACCCGCAGACCCCGGAGGCGCCCACCCACGCCAGCCTGGTGAAGGCCAGGTACGGCAACGAGGCCCCGCGTCAGCCGCGGCCGAACGCGAACCGCGGCGACAACGTCACCGGCGCGTCGCCCTACCAGGACAGCGCCGACGAGTTCCGGGCCGAGTACCCGGAGCTGTGATGCCCGAGCCCAGCCTCGCGAACGACGCGTGGGAGGCGCTGCTGACCGCGCATGCCGCCGTGATGAAGCAGTTCGCGGCCGAGGACACCTGGACGGAGGTGTCCATGCGCGAGTACGACGTGCTCTACACGCTGTCCAGGTACCCGGAGCCGCTTCGGCTGTCCGAGCTGAACCGGCACGTGCTGCTCAGCCAGCCGGCCCTGTCCCGGCTGGTGGAGCGGCTGGCCGACCGCGGCCTGGTGGAGCGGCGTGCCGACCCGGCCGACGGGCGCGGCGTCCGGCTGTCGCTCACCGCGGCCGGGCGGGCCAGGCAGCGCGCGATCGGCCGCCGGCACGCCCGCAGCGTGACCCGCGCCATGACCGCCGGGCTGACCCGCGCCGAGATGGCGCAGCTCGAAATGATCTGCCGGAAGCTGGCGTGCGCCAGCGACACACCTGAGGTCGTGCTCACATGAGTACCGAACGGTTCAGGCTCGTGCTGGTCAGCGCAGGCACGAGCGACCCTTCGTCGACGCGGCTGCTGGCCGACCGCACCGCCGGCCGGGTGAAAGCCCTGGCCGCCCGGCGCGGCCACGAGGTGACGGTCGGCGTGATCGAGCTTCGCGAGATCGCCGCCGACATCTCCACCGCGCTGGTCTCCCAGCTGATCACGCCTAGGCTGCAGCAGGCGATCACCGCCCTGGCCGGGGCCGACGGCATCGTCGCCGCCGCGCCGGTCTACAAGGCCAGCCCGAGCGGGTTGTTCAGCTCGTTCTTTCACGTCCTTGACAACGACCTGCTGATCGGCAAGCCGGTGGTGCTGGCCGCGACGGCCGGCACCGCCCGGCACGCCCTGGTCGCGGACGACCAGATGCGCCCGATGTTCGCCTACCTGCGCACGATGACGGCGCCGACCTCGCTGTTCGCCGCGCCGGAGGACTGGAGCGACCCGGCCCTGAACACCCGGATCGACCGGGCCGCGGTCGAGCTGGTGCTGCTGATGGAGAGCGGCTTCGCCGGCCAGATCAAGGACGAGTCCTGGCAGAGCTACCAGCACGAGTTCGGCAGCGCGGGCGGCACCGAGACCGCCATCGACCTCGATACCGACATGATGCGCCTCGCCACCGGCGGTTCCGCTAGCTGAGACTGTATATCCTGACATCCGGCCGGATGCGCATCAGCCATCGCGATGCCCTTCGTGGCGCTGCGACCGCTCAGGCCACGGCGTAACGACGGAGGGGACTAGCGATGAGCCTCAGCGCGTGGGAGCAGGACGCCCTGAATTCGATCAAGAACGGCCTGGCCGACAGCGATCCCGCGCTGGCCGCGCGGCTGGCGTTGTTCACCCGGCTGGCTTCCGCCGAAGACATGCCGGTGCGGGAGAAGATCGAGGCCGTCAAGCGCGGGGTGGCCCGGCGCCGCCGCCGGCTGTACCACCGCCTGGGCATGAGCCGGGCCATGCTGCTGCTGTGGCTGGTCACCAGCCTGACGCTGATCGCGGCGGCCGTGGCCAGCAGCCGCGCCAGCGGCCCCGGTCTGTGCGCCGGGTCCTGGGGGTCGCTGTGCGGTCACGCGGCCGGGGCGCCCCAGGCGGCCGAGCCGATTCCCTGACCGGGGTAGTCAGTGATCCCAGGGTGCTCGCGCCCGCGGCCGGGCCCGGACATGCATGCGCTCGCCCTGCGGGCCGAACAGGATCAGCAGCTCGGCGGGCCCGGCCCCGGCGGCACCGAACCAGTGCGGGACGCGGGTGTCGAATTCGGCGGCCTCGCCCGGCTTCATGACGAAGTCGTGCTCGGCGAGGCGCAGCCGTAGCTGGCCGGAGAGCACGTACATCCACTCGTAGCCCTCGTGGCTCTGCTGCTCGCCCGTCGGCTCGCCCGCCGGGGCCAGCATCTTGTAGGCGCCGATGCCGCCCGGCCGCTGGGAGAGCGGGACGAGCGTGCGCCCGTTCCGCCGTACCGGCCGGGCCCGGACCCGGGGGTCGCCCGGCGGCGGCGTGCCGACGAGCTCGTCCAGCGGCACCTGGTGCACGCGGGCCAGCGCCAGCAGCAGCTCCAGGGTCGGCCTGCGCCCGCCGGACTCCAGCCGGGACAGCGTGCTCACCGAGATGCCGGTCGCCTCGGAGAGCTCGGCGAGCGTGGCGCCGTGCCGCTGGCGGATCGAGCGCAGCCGCGGCCCGACCGCGTCGAGCACCGGATCCTGGTCCATCCTCCTATTGCTGCTTCGGCAAGAGGATTTGTCAAACCAGTCGCTCTAGCCCTGGCCGGCCTGGTCGTGCAGGACCTTGTTGATGGCCGCCACGATCACCTTGGCCGAGCCGTCGATGGCCTGCGCCACCGGGCTCGACGGGTTGCGCAACTGGGCGGCGATCTGCGCCGCCGACAGCCCGGCCAGCGCCTGCGGGTCGTACTGCGCGCCGGCCAGGACGTACCGGTTGCCGATGTCGAGGAAGGGCACCGCGCCGGACTGGTCCGCGCTGTTGACGTAGGGCGGCACGTCGTAGCGGCCGATGACCTGGCGGTCCAGCGCGGACAGCGCCTGCAGCGGGTGGCCGGCGTTGTCGGTCAGCTCGGTGGTGCGCAGCGTCAGCCGGGTGCTCTGGTAGCCAGCCGTGCGGAAGGACAGCGTGGCGGTGTTCGGGAAGACGTCTGTGGCCGCGGACTTGGTCACGCCGAGCTGGCTCCAGCTGCCGAAACGGGACAGCGCGACAGCGAGCGACCAGCGCTCGGCCGCGCAGAACGGGCACGACTCCTCGCTGACGAACACGATGCCGGGCTTGCCGTCGATGGTCAGCGGCGGGCCCCCGGCCGGGACCTGCCGCAGCGCGGTGGCCACCTGTCCGGGGCTGGCCTGGTCCAGTACCCCGGCCGGCACGGTCGTCACCTGCCGGGTGACGGCGGCGGGGGCGGCGGACTCGCTGGCGGTCAGGTGCGCCGGGGCGGCGGTCAGCTTGAGCGTGACCAGCGTCGCGACGGTCGATACCACCGCGGTGACCGCCCCGATGGCCAGCAGCAGCCGCCGTCGTGCCTCGGCCCGCTTGCGCGCGGCCCGCTCGGCGGCGATCCGCTCGCGGGCGCGGGGCTTGCCCTGGGTGCGGTGGGTACGGCTGTTGGTCACCGGTCTCGTCCTTACTCTTGCGTGGCAGGTCATCTACTAACACGGTTAGTAGATGAGGCGGGTTCAGCGGTGCCTCATGACCTGCGTCACACCGGCGCCTGGGCTCGCGTCAGGCCGGCTGGACCCGTTCGGCCCGTTCGGCCCGTTCGGCCCGATCGGCCCGGCCGAGCAGCCGGGACCCGGCACGCCAGCGCACTCGGCGTACGCCGCCAGGGCGGCCGCGACGGTCACCGGGTCCCGCCGTCCTCCGCCGCGTCCTGCGCCTGGTCCAGCGCCTGGCGCAGCAGTTCGGCGTCGTGCGGGCTCATCTGCAGCACGAAATGCGCCAGCGCGGTGCGCCGGTCCGGGCTGGTGGCCAGCGCGTCGCTCATCAGCGCGGCGGTGTACCCGGACCGCGAGCCGGTCGGCTCGTAGCGCCAGGCCCGGCCGTCCCGGTGCCGGCGCAGCCACCCCTTGCGGTACAGGTTGTCCATCACGGTCATCACCGTCGTGTACGCGATCTGCCGGTCCTCTTGCAGGTCATCGACCATCTCCCGGACCAGCGCCGGGCGGCCCCAGGCCCAGAGCCGGTGCATGATCACGGCTTCGAGCTCGCCGAACTTGCGCATCGCGGACTCCCGTGCTCGCCTTCCCTGCTACTAATACGGATAGGACGGGCAACGCGTTCACCGGGCCGGACATAACCGGCATACCAAGATCTTTAGGGCCGAACGGCCTTCGCGATCTTCGAACCGTGGCAGGCTGAGCCCCGTAGTGGGTGAGGGAGACGATGTGAGGGCGTGCATCCGCTGCGCCGGCGTTCGCACGGCCGGCCTGCGGGAGGGGACGTGGTGGTCGTGCGCGGAGATCACGGGAGCACGCCGCAACTGGGACTGCGGATCTCGGGGGCGGTGCTGCTGGCCGTATCGGCCGGCATTCACCTGGACCTGTACCTGACCGGGTACCGGAAGATCCCCACCATCGGCTGGCTGTTCCTGTTGCAGGTCATCGTGGGATTCATGCTGACGATAGCGGCGCTAGTGACCCGCAGCCGGCTGGCCGCCGCCGCGAGCGCGGCGCTCGCGCTGTCCACCCTCGGCGCTTACCTGCTGGCGGTCTGGATCGGGTTGTTCGGCTTCAAGGAGATCCGGACGAGGGCGGGGCTCGCGGCCGGCCTCATCGAGGTGGCGGCCTTCGCCACGCTGGCGCTGGCCGCGGTCACTGTCAGTTCCGGACGTCACGCCGGCACGCCCGCCCGTGCGCCCGCCGGCGTGCCCGGCCGTGCGCCTGCCGGCTCGTCGGCCGGCGTGTTTGGCGGGATCGCCGCCGGCTCGCCTGCCGGTGCAGTGGCCGGCACCGCCGCCCGCTCCGGCCGCTGGGCCCGGGCCCAGCGTGCCATGTCGATGCTGGTCGCCACGGTGAGCGCCGTCTCGGTGGCCGCGCTGGCCCTGCTCGGCGTCGCGGTAGTCAGCGCGGGCGGATCATCCGTGGCGGCAGCCGACGTCGGAGCCACCCTGAGGACCGTCAAGATCGG
>Ga0335078_10004019_pt1 | contig 21866 bp, 25 predicted proteins | sample Lox_Sample_32_FD_206711 | JGI IMG/M metagenome (GOLD analysis project Ga0335078, IMG submission 206711) | Soil microbial communities from Loxahatchee National Wildlife Refuge, Florida, United States - Lox_Sample_3.2 | ecosystem: Environmental > Terrestrial > Soil > Wetlands | place: USA...
CACGACGCCGCCGTGGGTGCTGATCGCCGGATCGGTCGCCCTCGGCCGCTGCTCGCTGGCCAAGCCCGCGATGACAGCGGTGGTTGTCAGCGCGGCCAGACCAGACAGGGCGGGCCTGGCCAGCAGCCTCCTGAACGCCGCACGGCCGGCGGCGCACTCGGGGTCGCGCTGCCGGGCGCGCTCCTCACCTCGGGCGGTGGCCATGCGATCGCACTGCGGACGCCGGTGAACGTGGCGGCCGCGGGGTACGTGCTGGCTATCGGGCTGGCCTGGCTCGCGACCAGGCCCCGGCGCCCGGGTGAGTCAAGAAAGGACCAGGAGGCGCGGCATGTGGCCTAATCGCAGCTCCGGTCGTGGAGAATGGGGACAGGCGCGCCGGCTGCCGACGGGGAAGTCGGGCGGGCCATGGATATTCCGCTGATAGCTATGACCTTCGGATCCGCCGGGCCCGGCGGGCAGCTGCGCACCGGCGTGCCGCCTGCCCGGCCCGGGCTGGCCCGGGCCGGGCAGGCCCGTCCCGTGCTGGCCCGTCCCGGGCAGGCCCGTCCCGTGCTGGCCCGTCCCGGGCCGGGGCGCTGACGCCATGGGCATCGCCATCACGCTGACCGCGGCCCTGCTGCTGGGCTGCGGCTTCGTCCTGCAGCAGCACGCTGCCGAGCAGGCGCCGAAGGCGCACTTCCTGCGGCTGGCGCTGATCGGCGACCTGCTCCGCAAGCGGCGCTGGCTGGCCGGCATCGGCGTCATGGTGGCGGGCCAGCTCGCGTCCGCGTGGGCAGTCAGCCACATCTCCCTCTCGCTGGCGGAGCCATTGCTGAGCACGAACCTGCTGTTCGCGCTCGCACTCGCCGTTCCCCTCTCCGGCCAGCGGCTGCGGGCCACCGAGCTGGTCGGGGTCGTCATGCTCAGCGGCGGCGTGGCGGCGCTGTCGGTGGCCAGGTCGGCGCACTCCCCGGCGATGTCGTTCGCCTCGCCCGCGGGCTGGCTCGGCGCGGCGGCGATGGCGGGGGTGGCGCTCATCCTGGTCCAGGCCGGGCGGCTCAGGCACGGCCTCGCGCGGGCCACGCTGACGGGGACGGCCGCCGGGCTGGTGTTCGGCATCGCCGACGCGCTGACCCGCCAGACCGTGCACGTCCTCGACGCGCACACGTTCACCGGGCTGCTGACGACGTGGCCCGGTTACAGCCTGGTCGGCGCGAACCTGCTGGGCCTGTGGCTGATGGAGAGCGCATTCAATTCCGCGCCGCTGCACGCGTCGCTGCCCGCCATCAGCGCCGCCGAGCCGGCCGCCGGCATCGTCCTTGGCATCATCGTCTTCGGTGACGAGGTCACCGTGTCACCGGCGATGATCGCCCTGCAGGCCGGCGGCATCGTGCTGCTGGTAGCCGGGGTCATCCTGGTCGCCCGCGCGCCCGCGCTAGCTGACCTGCGCCCGGCCCACCTGGCGCCGCACTTTCCGGCCCGGATCCGGGTCCCGCATCCGCCGGCGGCGGGCCAGGCCCCGATAGCGCCGCTCGAGGGTCAGACGGCGCGCCACCGCGCCTCGCACCAGGAGTAGACGCCGAAGGTAACCAGGCCGAGCGCGATCACGACCAGGAGCCACGGGCCGAGCGGCGTCCGCGCAAGCGCCCGCAGCGCGGAGTCCACGCCCTTGGCCTGCCGCGGGTTGGCGTCCTGGGCCGCGATGATCAGGAAGATCCCGACGGTGGCGAAGACGACGCCCCTGGCGACGCCGCCTGCCTGGCCGAGGCGGCTGACGACCTTGCGGGTCCGGACCGAGGCCGACCCCATCCGCAGGTGCTTGAGGAACTTCCGCTTGTACGCCCGGTAGGCGACATAGAGGCCGCCGCAGATGATGGCGATTCCCGCTACCGCGACGATTGCCTGCCCGCCCTGCACCCTCAGCGCCGCTGCGGTAAGGTCCCGCGACTGGGTGTCGCTGGACGACGGCGCGCCCACGCCGAGGGCGTACTTGAGGATCCCGAGGGTGACGGCGGCGTAGAAGAACGCGCGGACGAGGTTGGCCAGCCGCTTGGAGGCCTTACGACCGTCCGCCCCGGCCGCGCCCCAGATCGCCTCGGACAGCCGCCACAGCGTCATGCCCGCGAAGCCGATCACCAGCAGCCACAGGATGACGGAGCCGAACGGCGTCTTCGCCACCAGCCGGACCGCGCCGGTGCGATCTGCCTGCTGGCCCGAGTTGCCGGTCGCTATCTGCACGGCAATGATGCCGATCAGCACGTACATGACGCCGCGCGCCGCCAGGCCCGCGCGGGCGAGCCAGCCCATGTACGGGCTGGACGCGGCCCGCCTGGTCGTCATTCTCGTGCGTGCGCTCCCGCGCCGCGCTGCCCGCGTAACCATGGCCACCTCCTGGTTGGAAATCTGCTGCGGCCATGTGCCCTGCTGGCCTTGCGGCAAACTCGCGTCGCCGCGCGTCAGGTATCCGCCGGCCGGTAGACAAGCAGCCCTTTCCGGTGCTTGGCGACCTCTATCGCCGTGGCTGCCTCGGTTGTCTCGCCGTCGAGCGAGAGCCGGACCGGGCTGCCGTCTGCCGCCGCGATGCGCACAGTGGCCGCGGACCAGGTGCGGTAGACGCGGGAGCGGCCCAGCGTGCCCAGCAGCACGGCCGTCACCAGCCGGAGCCGGGCAAACGGCTGGCTTCCGTCGATCATCCGCACGTCGAGGGCGCCGTCGGCGAGATCTGGCCGGTACGTCGGCGCTGCCCCGGCCGGCTCGTACCGGCAGTTGCCCGCGAACAGCAGCCACACCCGGCGGCGGCGCCCGTTGACCAGCAGTTCGACCGGTTTGCTCGTGCGCAGCACGGTGACCAGCGCGACAAGCACCGCGGGCCACTTCCCAAGCGCGTTCTCGATCTGCTCGCGCGCGTTCACCAGGTCCACGTACACCCCCGTGCTCGCGGTGTTGAGGAAGACCTCGTCCCCCGCCGTCGCGACGTCGACCAGCACGCAGTCACCAGTATCGAGCGCCGTCAGCGCGTCGTCCTCGGAGTGCACGCCGAGATCGGCCGCGAAGTGGTTGAACGTCCCGGCCGGGAGCACCAGCAGCGGCAGGCCGGCCCCGGCAGCGAACCCGGCAGCCAGCCGCACGGACCCGTCCCCGCCCGCGATGCCGAGAATGCGCGCCCGGAGCGCGGCATCCTTCATCAGGCCCTCCAGGTCATCGTCCGCGCTCGTCACGATGATCTCCGCGTCCGGCAGGCGCGCCGCGATCCGGTCCGCCAGCCCCTGCGAGGCGCTGCCAGCGCTGCAGTTCAGGACGAGCACCAGGCCGTCTCCGGTCGGGGCAGCCGGAGCCTCGTGGCGTGGCCGCGCTGCGGCGGCCGGGGTGGCCGGACGGCGCGGCCACCAGCGGAGCGTGAGCAGCCCCGCGGCGGTGCCGAGCACGAAGCCTGCCGCCACGTCGGACGGGTGGTGTACGCCGGTGACCACGCGGGACGCGCCGACGGCGGCCGCCAGCGCGCCGATCGGCACCGCGAGCCCGGGCACCTCGAGCGCGGCGCCGGTCGCGAACGCGGCCGCCGACGCCGCGTGCCCGGAAGGGAACGACGTGGTGCGCGGCGGGCTCGGCTGCCTGCGGATGACCGGGACCAGCCCCGCCGGGCGGCTCCGGCCGACTGCCCGCTTGCCCAGCACGTTCGCGGCCGCGCTGGCCATAGTCAGCGCGGCGACGCCGCGCAGCGCGGCTCGGCGCGACCACTTGCTGCGGGTCGCGCCGAGCCCGGCCGCCACCGCGAACCAGAGCACGCCGTGGTCCGCCGCCCGCCCGAGCCGGGGCATTAGGTGATCGAGGACCGCGGAGTCGGCAGCGCCGAGCCGGTCCAGCGTCCGGCCGTCCCATCCGGACACGCGCCTGCGTACGGACAATGCGACCCTCCCGGTCTTTGGAGAACCCTTACTGGTTCATGGCGGACCCGAAGTACCACGCCGGCGGCCGGTCAATCATCCGGCTGCGCATGAGGCCCGCGCGCCAGGGCAGCTTGGCCGGATGACAAGCCAGCAGACCAGGACGTCGGGACGCGATAGCGCGACGGCCGGACCGGGCCCGACTCGCCACTGGGTGGTCCTGGCGGCGGGGATCGCGCTGCTCTTCGTCGCCGCCGCCTTCGCGGCGGTGATGCGGGCTGACCGCGCGCATCCGCCCGTGACGGGCATTGATCTGGGCTGGCTGTCGTTAGCCAGCGGCACGCGGAGTGCGCCGCTGACGGACCTGTTCAAGATCCTCAGCCTCATCGGAGGCCCGGACGGCGCCACCATCGTCGTCTCGGTCCTGTGCGCCGGGCTGCTCCTCGCAGGCCGCTGGCGGACCGCCGGCTACCTGGCGCTCGCCGAGGCACTGGGGTCGGGGTGCTCCGACCTGACCAAGCACCTCGTGCTCCGGCACCGCCCGCCGCACCCGCTGGTGACCGCCGATCTCGGGTCGTTCCCCTCCGGCCACGTCATCACCACGGTCGGGGTCGGCATCGCGCTCACGTTCGTGTTCACCCGGCCGGGGCGCCGCGGCCCGGCTCTCGCCACGGTGGCGGTGGCGGGCCTCGTGATGATGTTCTGCCGCACCTATCTCGCCGCGCACTGGCTCAGCGACACCTTCGAGAGCCTGCCGATAGCCACTGGTGTCGCCCTGATCCTGTGGTGGGCATTCGGGCCGCTGCTGGAGCGTGACCGGGAACGGCCTGCCCGGCTGCCTGGCTGGGTCCCGCGGCCACCCGCCTGGCGGCTGGCGCGGGCGCGAGCCGGGGACTAGCCGGGTCCGGCTGCGGTGTCGGTGGCGGGCTGGCCGGACGGCGGCACGTCGGCGCGGTCGGACTCCGCGCCATGCCGGGCCTTGCGCGCGTCGATCCAGGAGTCGACGATCGTCCACTGCAGCTCCAGCCAGCTCTGCAGCCGGGCCGGGCTGGCCGGGCGGCCGGCGGCAGGGAAGTGCCACCAGCGCATGACCATCGGCCGGCCGGCCGCGGGCAGCGCCCGCCAGATGTGACCGGGGCTGACGAGATCGTCCAGCCCGGTGTGGGCAGCGATCAGCACCTCGAGATCCGGCCGCCGCGCCAGGCAGGCCAGGACTCCTCCGGGCTGCGGTGGCAGCACATGCCGGTTGGCCGCCGCCCGCGCGGCGGCCCCGGGCTGCCCGCGCGCCCGCAGCCGGCTGAGCGCCCTGAAGTGGCGGCCGGGAGTCCAGTTGCCGCCCTCGGGGAAGATCAGCAGCGCATCGCCGCCGCCGAGGCTGGCCGCAAGGCCGGCCACCCTGGCGACCAGGTCGCGGCCTGGCCCGCTGGCGGGCAGGAAGCAGGATGGCATCCGCCCCAGCAGCACGTCCAGGCCCGGATCCCAGCGCAGCGCCTCCTTCAGCACGATCACGGGCCGCCGCCGGTAACGGGTCAGCAGCAGCTCGGCGATCGCGAACGAGTCGCCGGGTCCGCCGTGCCTGGCCAGCACGAGCAGCGGGCGCCCGGCGGGGAGCGCGCCCGTGCCGGGGATCTCCTCCAGCTGAACCCGGAACCCGAGCAGCGGCCCGGCCGCCGACACCAGCAGCGCCAGCGCCTGCCGGAGCAGCTGCTCGTGCGCATCCGCCCACCGGCTCGTGCGGCGCCGCCGGCCGGGCTGCCGCAGCCAGATCGCGGCGCAGCTTGCCACCAGCCACGCATCCACCAGCAGGTAGACGCCGGCCATCGCCGCCAGCCGCGATATACGCCTGCGCCGGCCGAAGGGGGCCGCCACGAGCGCGAGCGCGCCGGACGCGATGGCCAGCCCGATCGCCAGCGGCACCCACAGCGGGTCTATGACGATGCGGCGAATCAGCAGCGGCGGAGGTCTCATCGGCTGGCCGCCGTCGCCGACAGGTAAGCGGCCGCGGCGGAATACCCGCGCTCGATGCGGCTGGCTACCCGGTTCGCGCCGCGGTAGCGCATCGATATCAGCGGCATGCTCTCTTCCCCGCTCGGCAGCACGTGCGCACGCACCGAGGCTGGCAGCCCGGCCATCTCCTCCACGAACCGGTGCCGCCGGGCGACCTCGAACGACACTAGGCAGACATCCCACAGCGAGCGAGGCGCCAGCAGCGGCTGCTCGATCCTGCCCACGTGCAGGACGTAGATCTCGCTGGCGCCGAGCGCCAGGGCGCGTCCGACCGGGATGGAGTGCACCAGGCCACCGTCCAGGTAGTGCTCGCCCTCGATCTCGACCGGCGGCAGCAGGCCCGGTACCGCGCAGGAGGCAAGCACGGCCCGCGGCAGGTCTCCGGTGGCAAACCAGCGCGCCCCGGCGTGCTCGATGCTCGCCGCCACGCACTGGAACGGCACCCGCAGGTCGGCAAAGGTGGCCGGCAGGTACTCGCGCAGCTGCCTGCGGAACGGCGCGGGCGAGTAGAGATGGGTGCGATGCTTGGCCAGGGTGGTGGCCCGGGCCAGCACCGTGTCGCTGAACACGCCGGAAGACGCCATGGACTTCCACAAGTCGGCAAGCGCGGCGACCGCGGCCTCGGTCGGCTCCGCGGCGAAGACCGCCCCGTTCACGGCTCCCACGCTGGTGCCCAGGATCACGTCCGGCCGGATGCCGGCCTCGGTCAGAGCGCGCAGCATGCCGACCTGGGTAGCGCCAAGCACCCCGCCACCGCCGAGCACGAACGCCACCTGGCCAGCTGGTCCCGCCAGCTCGTCCTCCATGTCCTCACCAGATCACCGTGCGCCGCCGACAGCGCGCATCGTAGGCAGCGCATCTTCCCTGTCCGGGCGGCGTGTAAACGCCGCCTTCGCGGGCAGCAGAATGCGCACGCGCAGGCGCGGGACGGTCCCGCGTGACGGCCAAGCCTGGAGGCCCGGATGCACATGACAGAATCCAGCCGCTGGTGGGAGCTGGCCGCGTGCAGGCGTACCGACCCCGAGCTGTTCTTTCCCGTCTCCGAGATAGGACCGGCCCGCCGTCAGGTGGCGCACGCCAAGGCGGTGTGCGCTACGTGCCGGGTCAGGCAGCTGTGCCTGGACTACGCCCTGGCGACGAGGCAGGCACACGGGGTATGGGGCGGGCTGACGGAGACCGAGCGGAAGGCTCTGGCGGCCACGCTGCGCCGCGAGATGAGCCGGGCGAGCTGAGGCTAGGAGCTGTCCATCCGGCGGAACGTGACCTCGTGCAGTAGCAGCCGGATCGCCGCGGCCGCCGGGATCGCGACCAGGGCGCCGATCAGCCCCAGCAGCGCGGCGCCGATCAGCACGGCGACGACCGTCACCATCGCGGGCACCTCGACCGTCCTGCCCATGATCCGGGGCACCAGCAGGTAGTCCTCGGCCAGCCGGTAGCCCACGTAGAAGCACAGCGTGGCGATCGCGGCGGGAAGCGAGACTGTGAGCGCCACCAGGGTGACGATGATGCCGCCGATGGTCGAGCCCACCACCGGGATGAGGTCGAGCAGGGCGACGAGCAGCCCGAGCAGCACCGGGTAGGGGATACCGAACACCAGCATCCAGAGATAGGTCCCGACTCCGGCGATGACCGAGGTGAGGAAATTGCCGAGCAGGTAGCCGCCAACCTTGGTGAAGATCTCGTCACCGATGAGGATCACGCGCGGCCGCCGCGACCGGGGAGCCAGCCGGTACAGGAACAGCTTGACCCTCGGCAGGCCCGCCAGGAAGTACGTACTGAGCACGGCGACCGCGACGACAGAACTCACCGCGCTCAGCACGACCTCGCCTGCGCCAAGGACGCCGCCGGCGATCGTGGAGCCCCGGTCGGACAGCAGCTTCTGCACCTTCTGCTCGAGGTGATAGTGCAGGTTGAAGCGCCCGACGCTCGAGTGCGGGTTGTTCAGCGCATGCAGGTACTGCGGCAGGTGATCCGCGAGCGCGGACGCCTGCGCCGCCAGCGGCGGTATCGCCGCGAACAGGAATCCGGCGAAGACCGCCATCGCGGCGGCAAGGACCGCGAGCACCGCAGCCCACCTGGGGAACCGCCACCGGGTCAGCCAGTTCACCGCCGGGTCCAGGCCGGCCGCGATGAACAGCGCCAGGCCGATGAGGATGAGCACCGAACGCGCCCTGATCACTAGCTCGGCGACGCCGTACGTGACCGCGACCCCGGCTGCGGCCGCCATGCCGACGAAGAATGGAGACCGGCGGTCCAGCGGCTTGCCCGGCCTGCCGAAGCCGCCGGTCTCCGCCGCCTCGGCCGCCGCGACCTCGACCGCCTCGCGCATGACCTGCTCGTGGTCAGCCCGCTCTGCGCGCGGCTCCTCCGCCCCGGCCGGCCGCCGCTGGCGACCAGCGCCCGTCCGCTCCGAGGTCGCCATGCGCAGTAGCTACCGGGTATCGCCGGACCGAAACACCGGCAGGCTGCTCAGCCAGGCGGATCTCCGGCCCGCAGCGCCAGCATCGTCAGGTCGTCGCGCAGCACGCCAGCGGAGAATTCGAGCACGATCTTGCGCATCTCCGACACGATGTCGGCGGCAGGCCGCCCGGCCAGCCCGGCGAGGCTATCGGTGAGGATCTCCTCCAGGTAGGTGAGCTCAGGGCTGCGCGCTCCGGTCAGGCCGTCGGTGAAGAAGAACAGCACGTCGCCGGGTTCCAGCTCGAGTTCCTGGGTCGCGGGCTCCGGGTCGGGGAAGATGCCGAGCGCAACACCGCCGCCTGCCAGCGCCTGCGCCAGCCCGTCGGGCTTCAGCAGCACCGGGCCGGGGTGGCCGGCGCTGCTGAGCACCACCTTCAGGACCCTGCCCTGCCAGCTCAGGTGCGCGGCGTCGGCCGTGACGAAGCGGCTGCCGAACTCCTCGGTCAGCATGATGTCGTTCGCGCCGCGCAGCACCTGAGCCGGGTCTGCATTCCAGTGCGACAGCACCCGGATCGCGTGCCGCGCGGCAGCGGTCGCGGCGGCGGCGTCGTCGCCCTTCCCGCAGACGTCACCGATCGCCACTCCCCATCCGGCGGGGGTGGGGTACACGTCGTAGAAATCGCCGCCGACTTCCCGGCCGCGGGTCGGGGCCAGGTGCGCGGCGGCGATCTCTACCCCGGGCACAGCCTTCAGGACCGGCGGGAGCAGGCTCGACCGCAGCGCCGCGGCCGCCTCGGTCTGCCGGCTCAGCATCCGCCGCGCCGATATCGCCTTCGCCACCAGGTCTGCGATCTGCTCGACCATGCCGACGTCGGGCAGCCCGAAGTAGCCGGCCGTCGCGCCTCGGACCAGGGTCAGCGCGCCGTGCCTGCGGCTGCCGTCGGCGAGCGGCACCGCAAGCAGGGACGGTCCGAGCATGCCGAGCAGCCCGGTGCCCTGCGGGTCACGGCCGAGCATGCCGTCGTCCTCCGCGTGCGTGATCAGCAGCGAGGTGCCGGACTCGCAGACCTCATACGGCGCCGTCCCGGCCGCCGGCTGCACCGCGGACACGACCTGGGTCAGGCGCGCGGCGGCCGGATCCTGCGGCGCGGCGACGAAATGGCGCTGCAGCGGACCCCGCCGGACCACGTCGACGATCACCCACGCGTCCAGTTCCGCCGCAAGCAGCCGCGCGCATCGCTGGAGAATGACCGACTCACTGGCCGCGGCGTTTTCCAGCAGCAGGCGCGCGGCCTCGGCGAGCAGGTCGGTGCGCCGGATCGCGGCGGCGACCTCGGCATCCCCGTCCTCGCCGGGCCGGCCCGCGCCTCTGCCCCGGCGCGGCGCGGGCCGCTTCGGGCCGGCGCCAGCCGGCCCGTCGGCATCGGCGCCGGCGCGGATCGCGACGAGCAGCCTGTCATCGTCGCCGCGCACGGTCAGCTGGCGGATGTCGAGCACGCACGCCGCCTCGCCGGCGTCGGTCAGCAGGGCACACTCAACGCGGCCGGCCGCGCCCGTGCGCTGGACGGCGGCGAGCCGTGACCGGACCGGGGCCTGGTGGGCGGGCTCGATCATGGCCGCCAGCGTGCGGCCGGTCGCGTAGCCGGGACCGACTCCGAGCAGGTCGCACGCCGCGGTGTTAGCCCGCCGTATCGTCCCGGCCGGGTCGACCACGAGAAGGGGCAGCGGCAGCTGGCCGAATATCGCCTGGAGCAGCCTGCGGTCGGACTGGGCGCCCCCGCCGTGGCCATCCTTGCCGCCGGCCGGACCGCCGTTGCCCGCCGACCTCAGCGCCTCGATCGCGGCGTCAAGCTCGGTCAGTGCCGCGTCGAGCAGCGCGCGCTCGCCCGAACGGGGGTTAGCGGCCGCCTTGCGCAATTCCGCGCTGCGCGACCGCAAGCCGCCGATGGTGTCTCGCGCTGCTGCCTGTCCGGGGGTGTCTGCCATCGTGCAGCCCGACCTCCATCTCCGTCCCCTCAGCGTATCGGCCAGGAGGACCCGCGCGAACGTCGCTGGTGGCCTCGCGTTTGCGCCCGCCGGGGCGGGTAGTGAGCTGATGCTGCTGCCGTGAGTGAGGCGAGGGCAATGACGATCTCCCTGAATGCGGCTCCTGTCGCATTTGTCGTAACCGGTGATCCGGACAGCAGAGAGCTGCGGCACTGCTGGCAGGCAGTGCTCGCGCGCCGCGGTGCGCCGGTGCTCGTGGGCCGCGGGCGCACTGGCGGCCCGGCCGACGTCTACCTGCCCTGGGCGCTTGCGGCCGATTACTGCGGCCTTGTCCTGATCCGCGCGGCGGACAGCGGGGACGAGCCGGTCGCAGCCGCTACTGCGCGCTTTGTCCGCGGCTTCTTCGAGCTGGGTCTGCCGGTCGCCGCTAGCTCCCACGCCACGCTCGCGCTGGCCGCCCCCGAGCTGGTGCGCGGCCGCACGATAGCGGCCCCGGTGTCGGCCGGGCCCCGCCTGGCGGCGGCGGGCGCAGTGCTCAGCGATCGCCGCGTGGTCAGGTGCGAGGCCGGGTCAGGCGACCTCATATCCAGCACCTCGGCGGCTGACCTGCCGGCCTTCTGCGCGGCCTTTACCCTGGCCTTCTCCGATCGCCTCGCGGCCCGGACCGGTGCTGGACTGGGAAGCTGAGCTGGTCGAAGTTCCCGCCGTGGGCATCGATCACCCTGGCCGCTACCTCGGTGGCTCGCATGTTGCTGCGCTGGGAGACGTCCCTGATCCTGGCCAGCGCCTCCTCGGCGCTGCAGCTGAGCGCGTGCATCAGGATGCCCTTCGCCTGGTCTACCAGCGCCCGGCCGGCCGCCGCGTCCTCGAGCTGAGCCTGGGTGCGCCGCGAGTCCCGGTAGTCGGACACGGCTCCGACTAGGGCGGCACTGTACGCCGCGACCAGCCCCGCGAGCTGGAGCTGCTCGGGATCGATGGCACGGGGCCTGGCGCCGAGCAGGGCGAGCACCACGGTCACCTCGTCACCCGCACACAGCGTGACCGTGCAGCGGACGCCGAGCCGTACCGCGGCCGCCGCGTAGCGCGGCCAGCGGGTGTCGGCGAGGGTGTCAGCACACTGCACGGGACCCTGTCCGGCCAGGGCATCCAGCATGGGCCCGCTCCCGGCGTCGAGCTGGACCTGCACCAGCCGGGTGGCATCCGGGTGGCTGGATGCCTGGCCCGCGGGCTCGCCGTCGCGCCAGATCGTCACGCTCGCGGCGCAGCAGCCGGCCACCTGACTGGCCGCCAGGCTGGCGAGCTGGTGCAGCGCGCGCTCCTCGGTGGCCGTGGGCAGGCTCAGCAGGCTCGCGGTCCGCGCGGCCAGGTCGGGGAAAGCCATTTCGCCTCTCGTCAGCGGCTGGCCGTCAGCGCCGCTTCCACCGAGTCGTAGAGACTGAGCCGGTCTGCCAGGCCCGTGATCCACAGGGTCTTCGTGTAGCGGTAGCGGGCCCCGGCGAGAGCGAGCGACCCGCCGACCGCCTCGAGCCGCTTCCAGTGCCCCACGATGACGGCGAGGGCGCTGGTGTCCATGAAGTCCACGGCCGACAGGTCGAGTACGACGCGGCTGCCGTTGTCGCGCGCCTGGGCAAGGCAGTCATCGAGCGCAGGACTGGTCACGATGTCCAGGTCACCGCCGACGGTGACGACGACGCTGTCACCACGCTGCTCCGACGAGAGCGCAAGTCCGTCCACTGGCTGCCCCAGGAAGCTCGATCCCGGCAAGGAAGTTGTTACCTCCCCATCCTAGGTGCGCACCGATCGCGGTGCTGGCTTGCATGGGCGCCGGGTTCGCGGGAAGAGACTCGGCCAGTGACCCGGGAGACGGTAAGCAGCAGGTGTGCATGGAGGTGAGCTGTGCGCGCGGAGGCAGCGCCTGAGGGCCTCCGTCACGTCGTGCTCTTCCATCGCGGAATTGCCGATTACCGCAGCGCGATCGCCAGCTTCGTGCGGACGGGCCTGGCGAGCAGGGAACCGGTGCTGCTGGCGGTGCCGCGCCCGGCCATCACCCTGCCCGAGTGGCCGGCCGGCGCGTCGAGGCTGCTGACGGTGACGGACATGGCCGATCTCGGGCGCAATCCGGCCAGACTGATCTCCGCGCTCCGCGCCTTCATCGAGCGGTGTGGCGGCCGTCGCGCCCGGATCGTCAGCGAGTGGATATGGCCGGGCAGGCCGGCCGCAGAGGCCTGCGAGGCGGCGCGGGCCGATGCCCTGGTGGATCTCGCGCTCAGCGGCCTGGCGGCCACGCTGATGTGCCCGTTCAACGCGGCCGGGCTGCCAGGGCCGGTCCTCGCCGACGCCGCGCGGGCGCACCGGTGGCGGCTCGATGACGCAACGGTCGTCCGGTGCCGCGACTTCGGCGGCCCGGATACGGCTCCGGCCGCGGGCCGGCTGCCGCTGCCGAGCCCTCCTGCGGGCGCGGGCTGCGTCAGCTACGCCACCGATCTGCGCCCGCTCCGGGCCATGGTGTCGAAGGCCTGCCACGACGCCGGGATGCCGGTGCTGCGGGCCACGGACATGACGCTCGCGGTGAGCGAGCTGGCCGCGAATACGCTCCGGCACACCGCGGCGGGCGGCACCGCGCACCTATGGCGGGCCGGCGGGGAACTGGTCTGCCAGATTGCCGACAGCGGACATATAGCCGACCCGCTCGCGGGATCCGTCCGCCCCGCGCCGGGCCACGCCGGGGGACAGGGCCTCTGGCTGGTGAATCAGGTCTGCGACCTGGTCGAGATCCGCACCGGCCCGGCAGGCACCGTGATCAGGCTGCACATGCGGATTCAGGCCGGCTAGCGATGCCGGACAGCCGGACGTTTGCCAGCCTCGCTGCGGGTAGCACGCCGGGGCGAGCGGGCGATCAGGCGAGGAGGACGATCATGCCGATCGTGGTAGGCGTCGACAACTCAGCGGGCTCCTGGGCTGCGATCCAGCTCGCGGCGCACGAGGCCAGGTGCAGGCAGACCGAGCTCGTCGCGGTGACCTCCTGCCGGGCCGGCCGCGCCGTCGCCGCGCCGGCGGGCCGGGCGGCCGGCAGCCTGCGGACCGGCGCGGAAGAACACCTCGCGGCCGAGACGGCCCTGCGCGCCGCCGTCACCGACGCGCTCGGGGACGGCGCCGCGGGCGTGCTGACCAGGGTGGTCGCCGGGCCTGCCGGCAAGGCGATCGTGGACACCGCCAGGGCCGAGCACGCCGCGCTGATAGTGCTGGCTGCCCGGCCAGGTCTGGCGGTGCTGCCCGGATCGGTGAGCCAGTACGTGCTCAGGAACGCGGCCCGGCCGGTCGTGATCGTGCCGGCGAACGCCGGTGAGCCGGGCGCCGGCAACTAGCCGAAACCCTGTCGTCATGTTTGGGCGCCAGATACTGGGTAGCTGGAGGCACGGACCTAGCAATGAGAGGACTCCGATGGCTGTCATTCTTGTCGCGCTCCTGATCATCCTGATCCTGGGCGGGCTGGGGTTCGCCGTGCACGTCCTGTGGTGGGTGGCCATTGCGGCGCTCATCATCTGGCTGCTCGGCTTCGTGCTCCGGGTCGGCGAGACAATCGCTCGCCCGCGCCGCCGGCGCTGGTACTACTGGTGACCGGCGGGCGCCCGGACGGGCTGGCCCGCGGGGCTCGGCCGGTCCGCCGATCCTGCGCTCCCTGACCCCGCTAGCTTCGCCAGCCGGCGGCATCCCCCCCACCGCCGGCTGGCGATTTCCATGCGTGTTTGACCGGGCCGCAGCCGGACAGCTAGGCAGCCGCAGTTCAGCCGCACAGCGAAGGACAGGAGCCATGACAACCCCCAGCATGCCGGCCGGGCGCACCCGCGCCGCCGGCCTGACCGTCGGCGCGGGTGACGCCCCCCGCGACCCCGCCGACGCGATCAGCGAGCTGTGAGCGGCCGGCGCGGCCAGGATGAGCTGAGCGAGTCACGGGAGCTGCGCGCTACCCGCCGGACGGTGCTGACGGCAGGCGCCGCGAACATCGCGGTAGCCGTGCTCAAGCTCGTCGCTGGCATGATCGCCGGATCCAGCGCGATGCTCGCCGAGTCGGCGCACTCGCTGGCCGACACGCTGAACCAGGGGCTGCTGCTGACGTCGCTGCGCCTGGGGTCCCGGCCGTCGGACCGCCGTCACCCCTTCGGCTACGGGCAGGACCGGTACTTCTGGTCGCTGCTGTCGGCATTCGGCATCTTCATCGCGGGCGCGGGATTCTCCGTCTTCGAGGGCATACTCGCGCTGCGGCGATCCGGCACCGAGGGCAGCCCGGTACTCGCCTACGCAGTGCTCGCCGCGTCGTTCGTCGCCGAGGGCATCTCCCTGTCCCGCGCGTTCACGCAGACCCGGGCCCAGGCAAGGAACCGCAAGACCGGGCTGCTGCAGCACGTCAGCGACAGCCCGGACACGACGGTGAAGGCCGCGCTCTTCGAGGACTCGGCCGCGATCGTCGGACTCCTGCTCGCGCTCGGCGGCCTCGTGCTGCGGCAGCTGACCGGCTCGAGCGTGTGGGACGGTTCGGCGTCGATCGCCATCGGCGCGCTGCTGGTGCTCGTCGCGCTGCGGCTCGGCCGGGACAGCCGCGAGCTGCTGATCGGCCGGGCAGCCGACGACGAGCAGCTCCGGGTCATCCGGGCGGAGATCGAGGGCACGCCGGGCGTCGACGCGCTGGTCGAGCTGCTGACCATGTACCTGGGGCCGGACCGGCTGATAGTCGGCGCGCGGGTCGATCTCAGCGACGACATCACCGCCGGTGCGGCGGAGAGCCTGGCGGACGGGATCGACAGGCGGCTGACCGAGCGGCTGGCCGTCACCCCGCATGTCTTCCTGGATCCCACCGGCCGGGCCGCGAGCACGTTTACGCCAGGTGACGGGGGCAGATGACCCCCGATGAGCGCGCGGACCTCTGTCATCCTCTGCACCGCTGGCGGCGTGCTGACCTTCGCGGTGAGTGGTCATCCCGCGGTTGTCGACGTACAGCTCGTCGGCGTCATCCTCATGCTCACCGGTATCGCGAGGCTGTGGCCGCGAGGTGCCGGGACCTGGCTGCTGCGTGGCCGCTCGCGGCTCCGGCAGCTGCTGGACGAGACGGCGCCCGTGCGCGGCGCCCGGGTCCCGCTGGACGAGCTGCTGGCAGCGGGCCGCGGCCACGCCCGGCGGGGGGCGGCATGTTTGAGCCGCGCAGGCAGGGCACCAACAGGCACGGGATTCCCGTCGGCGGACCGGAGGTGACCGGGTATGGCGAGGCCAGTGCGCGAGCTAAAGCCGACTAGGCCCAGCGACCTGGACAACTGCGACGACGGGCGGCTGCTGGAGCTGATCCACTCGCTGCCGCGCGGCGACGGCCTGCGCGAGCTGGCCTGCGAGGTACTGGTGCTCAGGTACCAGCCACTCGTCAGGTCATGCGTCCTGCCGTTCCGGAACAGCCCGGAATCGCAGGAGGAGCTCATGCAGGTGGGATACGTCGGCCTGCTCAAGGCGATCAACAACTTCGACCCGGCGGTCGGCAACACGCTCGCCGGCTACGCGCAGCCGTGCGTGAGCGGCGAGATCAAGCGCCATTTCCGCGACAAGCGCTGGCACGTGCACGTGAAGCGCTCCCTGCAGGAACTGCGGCTCGAACTGCGCAGCGCGAGCGGTGAGCTCACCCACGACCTGGGCAGGATGCCGACCGACGCCGAGCTGGCCGAGCGCGTCGGGGTCACGGTCTCCGACGTCGCCGAGGCCCGGCGCGCCGACCTGGCCTTCCGCGCGTCATCACTGGATTCCCCCGCGGCGGCGGAAGACGGGTCGGTCACCGTCGGTGAGCTTATCGGCGCGGACGACCCGCAGCTCGACCACGTGCTGGACATGCAGGCGGTCTGGACGCACTGGGGTGACCTGCCCGACCGGCTGCAGCAGATCCTGCTGATGCGCTTCTACGGCAACATGACGCAGGCCGAGATCGGGGCGCAGCTGAACATCTCGCAGATGCACGTGTCGAGGCTGCTCGCGGACGCGCTCGGCTACCTGCGCGAGCGCGTAGCCGACTCGACGCGGATGACCGCCTAGCCGTTACCGAAGGGACGTAACCACGATGAAGACCGCCACGTCGCTGGCCTTAGTGGCCGTCGGCGCCATCCTCGCCTTCGCGATCACGCGCAGCCCGGACTTCCTGAACCTCCAGATAGTCGGCTGGGTGCTGATGCTGACCGGCGGCATCGGGGCGATCGTGCCCCGCCGCGGCTACGGCTGGCTGCGCCGCAGCCTGGTCGTGCGGAACGACGAGACGCCGGAGACCGAGGCCGTCGTCGACACCGAGACGCAGGCGCCCGTAGCGGCCGGGCGACCCGATACGCCGCGGTTCAGCCGCCTGCTCGTGCCCGGTGGCCTGATCAGCTCCAGGCGCGGGCTCGCGCAGCCCGCCGGGGAAGTCAAGCGCGAGACCATCGAGGAATACATCGAGGAGTAGCCATCATGGCTCAGACTGTCGTGATCACCGGCGCCAGTGCCGGGATAGCGCGCGCCGTCGCGCGCCTGTACGGACAGCGAGGTGACCGGGTCGGCCTCATCGCCCGCGGGCAGGCGGGCCTGGACGGCGCGGCAGCGGACGTGGCGCGAGCGGGCGGCACCACGTGCGCCGTCAGCGCCGATGTCGCCGACTTCGACCAGGTAGACAGCGCAGCGAAGCAGATCGAGGATGCTCTCGGTCCGATCGACGTGTGGATCAACGTGGCCTTCACCTCGGTCTTCGCGCCGTTCGCCGAGGTCACGCCGGACGAGTTCCGGCGGGTTACCGAGGTCAGCTACCTGGGCTTCGTGCACGGCACGATGGCCGCGCTGACGCGGATGCGTCCGCGCGACCACGGCACGATCGTGCAGGTCGGATCCGCGCTGAGCGAGCGGAGCATCCCGCTGCAGTCGGCTTACTGCGGCGCGAAGCACGCGATCAACGGTTTCACCTCGTCGCTGCGCTGCGAGCTGCTGCACGAGGGCTCACAGGTGAAGGTCACCGTCGTGCAGATGCCGGCGGTCAACACTCCGCAGTTCTCCTGGGTGCGCTCCCGGCTGCCGGACAAGCCGCAGCCGGTGCCGCCTATCTACCAGCCCGAGGTAGCCGCGCGGGGCGTGGTCTACGCGGCCGATCACCCCGGCCGGCGCGAGTACTGGGTCGGCGCGAGCACGGCCGCGACGCTGGTCGCCAACAAGATGGCTCCGGCGCTGCTCGACCGGTACCTGGCCAGGACCGGCTACAAGTCGCAGCAGGCCGACCAGCCCGACGAGCCCGGCCGGCCCGACAACCTGCTCCGGCCCGTGGACGACCCGGCGGGCTCCGACCACGGCGCGCACGGCAGCTTCGACGGCAGCGCGCACGCACACAGCGCGCAGCTGTGGATCTCGCACCATCCCGCGGCGACCGCGCTGATCGCCTGCGGCACCGCGGCAGCGGGCGCCGTCGCCGCGCTGGCGGGCCGCCGCAGTTGACCGGCCGTGCCAGCGCAACCCGGGCAGCCGGGCCGACCCGGCCCGGTCAGCTGGTCGTGCCGCGCTCGCGGTGGGCCTGCGCGGTCCGGGCCTGCTATGGCGGCGCGCTGGTACTCGCGCCTGGCAGGCTCATCGCGGCGCGCACGGGCCGCAGGCCCAGCCGCCGGGTCCGGGCCGTGGCGCGCGTCCTCGGCGCACGGCACCTCGCCCAGGCGCTGATCTGCGGCATGGCGCCGACCCGCTGGCTGATCAGGGCGGGAACGGCGGCCGACATGCTGCACGCCGCCTCGATGCTCGCGCTGGCAGGCGAGGACGCCAGCCTGCAGCCGGCCCTGCTCATCGACGCGGGCATCGCAGGCGGCTTCGCCGCGGCCGGCGGCGCGTTCCTCCGAGTCAGCGATCCTGCGGGTCGCTGAGCCGGCCGGCGCACTCCAGCAGCATCGCGTGCACGAACGCCTGCGGGAGATTGCCGCGCATCTGCCGCTGGCTGACGTCGAACTCCTCGGCATACAGCCCCGGCGGACCAGCCGCGCCGCGCCCGCGCTCGAAGGCACGGTACGCGCCGACGAGGTCGCGCTGCTGCAGCCGCGCGAGCGACAGGATGAAGTTGCAGAGCAGGAACGCGCCCTCGGCGTCACCCAGCGGCCTGCCGTCGTGCCGGAACCGGTACGCGTAGCCGTCGCGCACGAGCTCGGACCGGTACGCCCGCAGCGTCGCAAGGGTTCGCGGGTCATCGGCCGGCACCGCGCCGCGAACGGCGGCGAGCAGCAGCGCGCCGTCGAGTCCGGGGTCGGCCGGGGAACGCTGCCAGCGGCCGGATGCGTGCACGGCGTGCTGTGCGGTGTCGGCCAGGATCGCGTCGGCCAGTCCCGTCCACCGCGTCGCTAGCTGGCCGGGCGCGCACGTGGCCGCGGCGGCCCGCAGCCCCGCCACGCACGTGAGCCTGCTGTGCGTCCAGGGCTCGGGATCGATTTCCCAGATCCCGGCGTCTGGCTCCTGCCAGCGCTGCTCGATGGCGGCCGCCGCGGTCTGCGCGGCGGCCGCGGCGTCCGCGTCCAGCATGTCCCGACGGCCGGCGCTGGCGAACAGCAGCAACGCCTCGCCGAAGGCATCGAGCTGGAACTGCTTGTTGACCCAGTTGCCGGCGAGGTCGAAGCCGCCGGGATACCCGCGCAGCCGGAGCCGGTCCTGGTCGGGCACCGGGCCACCCGTCGCGGTGTAGGCGGGCACGAGGTCCGGGCCATCCTCGTGCAGCCGGGCGCTGACGAACCGCACCGCCTGACCGAGCAGCGGGTGACCGCCGACCGCGGCCACCGCGGAGCCCGCGTAGCACTGGTCCCTGATCCACGCGTACCGGTAGTCGTAATTCCGGCCGGCCTGAGCGCGCTCGGGCAGGCTCGTGGTGGCCGCCGCCACCATCCCGTCGGCGGCGCTGGTCAGCCCGCGCATGACGGCGTAGGCGTGCCGCGCGTCCCGGCTGGCGATCACGCCGTCCAGGGCCGGGACGGCTTCGTCCCAGCCGTTCTCGGTCGCGGCCCACGCCTCATCCGGGCCCGGCGGCGAGCCTGCCAGCGGCTGATCCGAGATCTCCAGCACCAGGTCGGCGTGCCCGCCCGCGGGCACCCGCAGCGTCTGGTCCAGCGCGCTGACACCCGCGCCGATGGCCGCCTTTGCCCGCCGCACGGCCCCGGACCAGCGCAGGTACAGCTCGCCGGCCCGGCCGGTCCACGACCCGTCCGGATGCTGCCGGACCTGGCGCAGCCTGCGCTGGTCATAGCCGGCCCTGGGCTGGAGCTTCACGCGCACCCGAGCGGTTCCGGTGCACGCGACGACCTGGCGCAGCAGCACGAGCCGGTGCGGATCGCCGGGGAACGCCAGCGCCTCCCGGCACTCGATGATGGTGTCGGCGTCGGTAATCCAGCGGCTCCGCCAGATGAGCGAGCCTTCCTCGTAGTACCCGCCCCAGACGAAGCGCTCCGCGGGCCAGATCGCGTACACGCCGCTGCCGCCGATGAGCGCGGAGAAAACCGAGCCGCACTCCCAGCGCGGCGCGCACAGCCAGCCGATCTCGCCCTTGGGCCCTATCAGCGCGCCGCGCTCGCCGTCCGCGAGCAGCGCGTAGTCACGCAGCGCGTGCGGCGGGAACAGCTCCGCGACCGCGAGCCTGGCCGGTGCCGTGCCGTGCGCCGGGGCCGGGGTTGTCGAGCGGGTCATGGCCGGCGCTCCTCATCCTGGCCGTCGACCCGCGCCCGGCGGGCCAGCGGCAGCGCGAACCAGAATCCGGCGAACATGGCGACGGTGATCGCGGCCAGCACGACGGCCGGGAGTCCCGGCTCGACGTAGCTGGTCACCAGCAGGACGGCGGCGGAGACCGCCATCGCGACCGTCGCGAGCCCGCAGATCGCGATGACATTCGCCGCCGCGACGAGGTAGCCGAGCTGATGCCGCCGGAACAGCAGCCGGTGGTAGGCCACGGGCGTCACGAGCAGCACGACCGACACCGACGACAGCATCAGCGTGGTGACGTAGAGCCAGTGCTGCCACGGGTGCAGCGCGGCGAACCGGATCGTGAACGGCAGGCCGAGGAGGAACCCGAAGAGCACCTGCACCCCGAGGGTGGCGACTCGCAGTTCCTGGAGCAGGTCCACCAGGTTCCGGTCAGCCCGCTCGGCAGGCGTCTCGCCTGGCCGGTCTGGGGAAGTCATCGGCGCCCAGCTACCCGTCCGGCGGGATGGGAAACTAGCCGGGGGCCGCCCGCAGCAGCTCGACGACCCTGCGGTAATTGCGCCGCGACTCGCGGTCGCGGTAGCCGGGGTCGCTGTCGTGGTACCCGCGGTGCCTGGTCTGCCGGACCGGCAGCGGCTGCTCCGGTACCACCAGCGTGCCGAGCTGACCCAGGCGAAGCGAGAACTCCAGATCGGCGTTCCGGTAGAACCTGGCCCTGGCGGGCAGCCCGCCCGCCGCGGCCGCGGCCTCGGCCCGCACGGCTAGCAGGTAGCCGAGCAGCGCGGTCACCGGGCCCGGCCCGGCGTCGTGGAAGCCGAGCTTGTCGGGGTCGGGATCGGCGCCGCGCCAGCCGGCCGCCACGACGCCCGCGGCGTGCAGCGCCGCCAGCAGCGGGCCGATGGCGTCGCCGGCCAGGATCGTGGAGGTCTCCATGATGATGTGCACCGGGGCAGGATCTGCGCGCAGCAGGGCGTTGCGGCTCGCGCCCCAGCCGGGGCTGGCCGCCACATGCCACTCCTCGATCCGGCCCGGATGTGCGACCGCGAGCTCATGCAGGGTGTCCCCGGACGCGCCGACGTTCCCTACGTCGAGAGCGCTCACGACCACGCCCGCGGGTGCGTGCGCGAGCAGCGCGGTCACGCATTCGCGCAGGTCCGCGGGCCAGCCCTCGACGAGCAGGGCAATGGTGGCCGGGCGCGCCGGGTCGGGCCCCGCGGCGGGCGGGATGCCGGCCGGATCGGGCAGGATGCGGTAGCCGGGGCCCGCGGCGGCCTGCGCCGGGACGAGCGAGGAGCCGTCCGGTCCGTCGGTGACCATCCAGCCGGCCTGCGCGATCTGGGCGCGCAGTGCGTCCGCGGCGGCGAAATCCCTCGCCTCGCGGGCCCGCGCCCGCCTGGCCGCGAGGTCGCGGATCCGGGCTGGGGGCTCGCTCACCACGCGGCGCCGCAGCGTCCCGGCGGTGCCATCGCCCGGCACCGCGGCTCGTGCGTGCCCAGGGAGCCGGTCAGGGCAGCCGCACGACCGCGCGGGCCCTGGTCAGCACCTTGGCGCCGGCCGACCTCGCGGTCAGCGCTATGGCTACCCTGTTGCCGTCGAGCTTGTCTTCCACCTGGCCGGTGACCTCGATAGTGGCGCCCTGGCCATCGTCGGGCACCACCACCATCGACGAGAACCGCACGCCGAACTCGGTGACGACCGACTGCGGGCCGGCCCAGTCGGTGACGTACCGGCCGGCCTGGGCCATCGTGAACATGCCGTGCGCGATGACGTCGGGCAGCCCAACGGACCTGGCGATGCGCTCGTTCCAGTGGATGACGTTGAAGTCGCCGGACGCGCCGCAGTACTGCACGAGGCTGAGCCGGGTCACCGGGTAGCTGGCGGCGGGCAGTTCCGCGCCCTCGGCGA
>Ga0335078_10004020_pt1 | contig 21859 bp, 17 predicted proteins | sample Lox_Sample_32_FD_206711 | JGI IMG/M metagenome (GOLD analysis project Ga0335078, IMG submission 206711) | Soil microbial communities from Loxahatchee National Wildlife Refuge, Florida, United States - Lox_Sample_3.2 | ecosystem: Environmental > Terrestrial > Soil > Wetlands | place: USA...
CCTTATGTCTGGGAATGCTGGACATTAATGTCCGAAATAGCTAGACATAGGGCCGCACAAAGGCTCAGCTTCGCTTGACAGGAGCTCGTCCTGCGCGGCGGGCGCCTCGTCTGGTAGCGAACCTGAAGGTCGACGTCGTTCCGGAGATTTCGGGGCCAATCCCGTCGCAGACATCGAAGCGCTTGTTGGGCACTGCACAGAAGCCATCACGCCCGTCAACAGTCGAAGGCCGAGCAGCAGATCCTGTTTCGCAACCGCTGATCCTCTAAGACCAGTTCGCGAATCAGATCCGGGAGCTGTTCGCGCTGCCCACGGCACTCGGGCCTGCGGGCGCTCTCACCCTCGCGTTCGCGGGACGCCGCACGCACGGCCTTGATCGCGTAGGCCGCGGCACCAAGCTCGTGTGCGGCGAACGCGCGCAACCAGTGCCGCCTGGGGTGACTGCCTCCGCCTTGTAACGCACCCTGGTTCGTAGTCCGGAGGCACGTTCAGGAAGGAATGGATATCAGGTGATCGGGGTTACTTTCCAGTATGCGCGCGGTGTCACCGAGACAACAGCCCGGATTCCCATCGGGATAGCCCGGGCGCGCATCTCAACGCGGGCGGGCGGGTTGGTTTGCGAGCATCCGACGATGCGACGCAACAGCGCCGTGTCAATCTCGATCGCAGCAGTGACGAAGGCCGCCTTGACGATCCCCTCGAACAGCGAGCTGGAGTCGAGCACGAAAGGGCGCGTCTCGTCGTAGAGGACATCGCGCACGGTGTCGATTGGGGCGCACCACGGGTTCCTGGTCATCCCGACCTCCGATTGCGGCAAGCGGTGCCGCGCCGCTCCCAAGGGCGCTCCGAGCGTATCACCAGGCGGCGGCGCGTGCCGGACAACCGCGACGCGGGCGCGAGTCTAGAATCGACGGCATGACGATGCCGGTACCCGTATCGCGGCCATGCCAGTGCGGCGGATCAATGACCCTGGAGCACGTGGCTAGGAGCTACGACACCCAGTTCCGCTGCACCCGAAACTCGGAGCATGTCGCCCCGGGTCCGCCGGGATTCGGCGCATGCGTCAATGAGGTGTGCGCAAATCGGAGCGTGCTGGTCGGCGTCGAACTCGGCAACGGTGGGCCGAGGTGTGAGGTCTGCGGGGACCCGATCCCGCTCTCCTAGCTCGGGGCATGCTCGGGCACGTGCGGGCCCACATCGGGTAGAGCGCATCCCTCACGACCGTCGCCGGCTCCGTCATCCTAGGGGAGACAGGTGATCGACGCCGCAACCCTGGACAAGGTCGGCGAATCCTCGAGCGAGCGCGCGAAGCACGGAGCAGACGCGCAGGCGGACGCTCCACGAGTACTACGCCGGGCCGGCCACCTAACTATTGTCGAGCCAGTCAACCGCCTCACTCTTCCTGAGCCGCCAGGGATCCTCGACGGCTTCGACCTGCGCGCGCTGATCCGACCCCGATCGGCTGCCGATGAGATGCGCCAGCGCATCCGCCAGGAGCACCGCCGCGGCCACTCCTGGAGCGAGATCGGCTGCCGCCCGGAGGCTCGCGCCATGCCGACGCCAACGGGCCGCGGCCCCTGGTTCCCCAGCTCGGTCCGCCAGGTCGCGAAGGCAGGTCCGACCTGACTACGGAGAACTCCGCCGCAGATGCGCCCACATGGCAACTTCTCGAAGAGTTGATGGCACGCTCGATGTGTTCGGACGCGTGGAAAACAGCCGGCCAATGGGCTCTCACCGAGTTGCAAGAAGAACTCGGCTCCGATTGGCCAAAACGCTGCTACGCCAAGGAGAATCGGCTGCCGGCTGAGCTGCTCAATTCTTGCGTAGATGCTGTCGCTTACGGCTTCATGCTCGAATGGGCCTTACGTCTGAAGGTGCTTCGTGACGCGCAGGTCCCAGGGGTCGGCGCGCTGCGCCGCGTCGCGAGGAGCGACGTCCGGAAGCAGCAACGACTCCACGTCGGCTTGCAGACTGAGGTTGCAACGCTCGGGCTGACATTGGGGCATCAGGTCGCGCTTGAAGAGACATCGTCAGACGCCAAGAATCCGCTCGACGTCAGGCTGCGGGATGGAGACACATCAATCGACGTGGAGACCTTTGCTCTTCTCTTGGACGAAGCCAGCGCGGCGGCCGCGAAGGACGATGACCTAACTCTCAGAAGACTGCGGGAGATCGAATGGACACACGGCGTCTCGTTCAACGGATCGTTGGACGTGAGGCTGTCCGCTGGGGACCTGACGGCATGGCTCGACGAGCTCGAGCACGCGGCTCGCCTTGCCGCTGCAACAGGAACCGCCCAGCACGTGGTCAGCGCCGACGCCGACATAACCGTGCTTCCGCCTGGTGACCCAAGCCCGACCCAGTTCAGTGGACCCGTCACGGTCGCCCGGGGATGGTCCCGCACCGCAGGTCGTCTGACCCAGAAAGCCCAACAAGCACAAGACTCCGGCGCTACCTGGCTCCGCGCAGACCTGCTCGACGGCATCTTTTGGGCAAGTGATTGGGCGACCGCTCCGATGCCGGAGAAGACCGCCGCGATGGCGGAGCTAGTCAGGGCCGCCCTCGTCGACCAACACCACCTTTCGGGCGTGGTCGTATCGAGCAGCGCCTGCCCCGCGTTTGACACACATCTGGATGAGTCCGTCCCACTTGACAACGGGTCCATCGGGCTCCGCCGCATGCTTCCGTTCAACCGCGTCCGCGAGACCCTGGTCGTCCCGCTCAAGTCCGCTGCAACCTCTGAGGCCACAACGTGGGCTCAAATCTATGAGGCGGAGCCAGGCTGGTTGGATGGCGCGCTCGCGAAGATGCAGCTCCCTTCCATCGTTGCCATTCTCACGCGCTCGCCCGTCTCCTAGCAACCCGCGGCGGCGGACGAAAAGCACTTGCATTGCCTCTAGCAAGCGTGTAGTATTTTATACTACAATGCATAAATGTCAGAAGCGGGCGAGCCCACCTTTCTCGGTATCCCTTTCGGCGAGCTCCCCAGGGAGAGCGTCGACTGGACCCATCGAGCCGAGCACATTCGTGCGCGTTCGGCACGGAAGGGGCCTCAAGAGTTCGACGTTGAGCCCGAATGGGCCACCGAAGCTGGACTCGACCCCGAGGCGCTCATTGGCCCCGGCTCCAGTACGACGAGCGTTGAGGTCATCGGCTACTCACCGAGCGCACCTTCACGCGATGCACAGGGCCAGGGGCGCGTTCTCAAGGTCTGGCTCGTGCCGAAGGGTGACCCGCCAACAGGTGACTGGTGGGGCGCCAGCGCTTGTGATGCCAACGATGAGGATGTCGCCGCCTACAACGACCGTGGAGATTGAATGATGGACACAACGCCCATTTCGGAAGTCCTCGCCAAGGAGGCCGAGCTCGCGGAGCAATCCGAGGGAGAGCATCGAGGGCCGTACGTGCGGAGTCGCCGGCCACCCAAGAACCCGTCGCAGGTGTATTCGCTGAGAATCCCCCTGGAACGACTCGAGTCAGTCCGCAAGCTGGCCACCGAGAACCGCATCACGCCGGCCGCCCTCCTCCGGACCTGGGTATTGGAAAGGCTGGACGAGGAACGCCGCATCAAAGATGTGGATTCGACGCGGGACGCGCTGCCTCCCCGACAACGAGAGCGTGCCATGGCGCTCGTGCGGCAACTTGAAGCAACTCTGACCCCACGCTCGGTGGAGCCAGCTACCAGCACGCGCTGAGCTGATCTCGATTGCTGTCGTGGATTCAAGAACCAATCCGCCGGTCATCGGCGTAGCCCAGCGCCGACGACACCCGTCCCGCTGCCGCGGGGCGTTTCGCTGGCTGCGTTGCTGTTGCGCTTATGCGTGCGGTAGTAGGCTGCTCTAGCTGTGCACTTATGTAGTCACCGCTCCCGCGGCTAACGGCGCCGAGAGAGGCCCAGCGACATTCGCTGCGGGCTGTGGCATGATGCTGGCTGTGAACGAGCCACCTGTCAGCAGCCAGCAGGACACCATCGAGGCCCTGATCGCGAAGTCCAGTCGCTCCGAGTTCGTCTCCATCCGACGCAACTTCGTCCAGCAGGGTCGTCGCTCCGAGCTTCGCGGCGGCCCCCTCCACCTTTTCGTCAACCGCCACGATGAGCGCGCCCTCGACCTCTACCTCCTGGCGCGGCTGCTCGCAAGCCACACGCCCTACGAGGCGCAGCAGCCAGCGGCGGTCTGGGCGCGCGGCCTCGGCCTGCGCGGGCAGGCTGGCCTCAACGCCGTCTCGCGCGCCTGGAAGCGGCTCGCCGACATGCACCTCATCGAGCGCGAGCGCCGTGGTCGCGACGCCGTCATCCGCATCCTCCTCGAGGATGGCTCCGGCTCCCCCTACGCGCAGCTCGGCGCACGCGGCGACGCCTACTTCAAGGTTCCGCTCCAGTACTGGTCCGACGGTTGGTTCCGCCGACTCGACCTCGCCGCCAAGGCCATGTCGCTGATCGCGCTGAGCCTCCCCGACGGCTTCTTCCTCCCGACGGAGCTCGCCGGCAAGTGGTACGGGGTCTCGACCGACACCGCGGAGCGCGGCCTGACCACGCTCCGTAAGGTTGGCCTCTTGGAGCGCCAGGCCCACTTCAAGAAGGCGCCTCTCACCGCTGCCGGCTACACGCGCGAATATCGCTACGAGCTGCGGCCGCCGTTCGGCCCCCGCTGGGCCCAGTCTCCGGCCGTCGGCGCGACTCCACTGGGGGAGGTGGTGCGTTTGCAAGTCGTGAGCTGACCCACCGTGTAAAAGAAACGGCCCCGCGAGTACTAGCTCGGGGGCCGCCGAAAATCCGGGTCGCCCGTTCGGGACAACCCAGCTCAATAGCCAGCATACCGCTGGCGACGGGCGGGCGACCTCCATATCCCAATGGAGGAACCATGGCAATCCATCGCTTCGTCAACCCGTCCGACGGCACCGCCGGCCTCATCGTCGACGGCGCCGTCATCACCATCATCGGGCCGGTCTCCCTCGAGGCGCCGAAGGCGGCAACCCTGCTGAGCGGGCTCCCCCCGGAACTCCGCATCAGCGCCGTCGAGGACTTCCTCGAGCACGGTGCCGCGACGGCCGCCGCGGTCCAGAGCAGTGCTCACATCGTGCTGCTCGAGACCAAGATCGAGGAGCTCACGACAAACCTCACCGACGCACTCGCCAAGCTGCTCAAAGCCTCCGGCGACGACTCCGCCGAAGTGACCGAGAAGCTGCTCGCGACGCACAAGGAGGCGCTCACCAAGCTCCTCACCCCGCTCACCGACCCCAACGCCACCGACGGTCTGCCGACCGTGATGGTGCGCCTCTTGGACGAGGCCAACAAGGTCGCCATGCGTCACATCGCCGCGATGCTCGACGACACCGAGGACGGGGCGCTGGCCAAGGCGGTCACCAAGATCAGTGCGGAGTTGAAGGAGACGACCGCCACCATCGTCAAGGCGATCGTGGAGCGTGAGGCTCTGCGCACCAAGAGCAACCGCCGCGGCAGCAGCTTCGAAGACGTGCTGAACGTGCGGCTGCCCCTCATCACCCGTGGCATGGGCCGCGTCGAGCACTGTGCTCGCAGCCAGGGCGCGAAGGCTGGCGACGTCGGCGACTACATCGTCATTGTGGAGACGCTTCCCGGTGCCGAGACGGCCGTCATCGCTCTCGAGGCCAAGAGCCACAAGCATCGCTTCAGCTCCAATGCCATCAAAACGGAGCTGAAGAACGTACGCGCGAACCGCGGCGCAGCCGCGGCCATCTTCGTCGTCGACAACCCGGATACCCTGCCAGACGGCATGGCGTTCGGCCAGGTGTCGGAATGCGACTTCTACGTCGCCTTCGAACCTGAAGAGGGCGACGAAACCGCGCTCACTTGCGCCCTCTACATGGCCAAGGTCGCGGCTCTCACGAGTATCGCCGCTGCGGCCGGCGAGGATCTCGACATCACTGCCGCGCAGCGCGAAATCACCTTCATCCGCGGCCTCCTCGAGCAGTTCTCGAAGATCGAGAACTCTCACACCAAGATCGACAAGGAGGTCACCGCCGCGCGCACGTTCGCGGCCGACCTCAAGTCCGACATCCTGGCGGCGCTGCGCCGCCTCGATGGCCTGCTCTCGCGCTAGCGGGCTGTTACGGAACGGGGGCGCGCTGTGCGCCCCCGTCTTCCTTTCCCGACTGGTTTTCGCTTCTGGTAGCGGGCGAGTCTCAGGTGCACGCGTTGTCACCGGCGACGCCGTAGCGGCGCTCCTCACCGTGACTGGCAATGGCGCCGGCACTCCTCTGGCGGCGCGACAGGAAACCGCCACGCCAGGAAGGCCACAACCAGTGTCAGGATGGGCTCTCTCGCTGGGCGCTCGAGATCATCGCGGATGAGATCCACTTGCTCACGCCGAAGCCGAACAACGCGGTCCCCGAGGCGGTCGCGGCCTAGCTCGCCCCGCTCTGTGGGAGGGCCAACGCTCTCCCGCGCTCACCTTCGCAAGGCCAAGGCGTCAGACGCTACCCTCATCACCGTGCGGCCAAAGGCGTAGTCCGCTGGCTGGAAGAGGTTGATCTGCTCTGACGCCGATGCTCATCATCACCCGCGCCGACAACCGCAGGGAGGCCGCGCCCCTTACCAGTTGATGCTCTTGGCATCACGATGAGCGCGTAGGTCAGCGTGATGATCACCGCCATGCTCACCACGACGGGGCGCGACACCCCGCTTGACGTTCTCTGAAACGGAGCCACAATAGCGTTGTCCAATCGCTGAGGCCGCCCGATGAAGGGGTTTCGGCCGCGTGAGGGATAGGCGGGTAGAACAGGCATATGAGTGAGTGTCGGTCGCCCGACGCGAAGGCGTTGGGTGAGTGATACGTATTCATCGGAGATCGGCATTGAACACTCGTGACCGCGCCCGGAACCCTGCACCGCAGGCCGCGCCGTCGCGCCCGTCAATCGTCGATCTACAACGCGTCCAGGCTCGCCTCGAAAGGCGCCGTGCCCCCGAAGACATCGACGACTGGGAGGCCCGTCTCGCCGCTGACGATGAGCTCATCCGCGAGCTTGCCTGGGAGTCGTATTCCGGCCCCGAGTCGGAGAAGCTCTACAAAGCGCTCGCCGAGTACGGCACGCAGATTATCGGTGCCTGGGTGTTCACCGGCGCGATCTTCTACAAGTGCATCGAGAAGGGTCTCCGGCCCAAGGAGTTTGTGCATCCCGTCGCCATCAAGCTCGAGCACGACCGCGAAGACATCGTCGTCGACACGGTCAGCCGTGCCGTGGTCGGTTTCCGGGATACCGTGCTCAAGACGGGCAAGTGGTCCGCCGCCAAGGGCGCCTCGCTGAAGACCTTCTTCATCGGGCAGGCGCTGATCCGCTTCGTGACCGTCTATCGGGAGTGGCTCTCCCACCGTTTGCCGACAGCTCAACTCGCCGATACCTTGCCGGCCACCCATCCGGAGCTGGGTGATCCCCAGGTGGGGATGCTGCACAAGGAGAACCTGCGCGAAGGCCTCTCCGCCATCGACGACGTCGTCGTACGCAACGTCCTCGCGCTCGAGGGTCTCGGCTACGACCAGGCGCAGATCGCCGAGATCCTCGGCCTGCCGTCAGCGAAGTCAGTGGAGATGCGCAAATACCACTACCGCCGCGTTCGCAAGGGAGATACCGATGTCGCGTAGCAAGAAGATCGATGCCCTGCTCGTACGTTCCTCCCTCGGCCATCCCACGGTCGTCGCGCTCCGCCGGCGCACCCCGGCCTCGGTCGTGAGCGCCATCTTCGAAAACGTCTCATCCATCGACCGGGTGACCCGGTCGGCTCTACTCCAAAGAAAGGAGGTGAAACGAATGACGGATGGAAAGCATCCCGCCCCTGCCCGCCTGCGCCCTGGTGACGCAGCTCCGGTGTCTGGTATCTATCAGCGCAATGACGGGGAGCAGGTGGTATCCACCGAAGGGCACCCGCTCCCGCCCGGCCCCAAGCCTGGCACGACCTACAAGCCGGTGACGCCCGCCAAGCACAAGGGCTAGACCGAAACCTGAGGGACCCCTCGGACCACGAGCGGTCCCTCACTTTACCTCGCACTATGCTGCCCATCACAGCGGGCACGCGCCTGCGACGCCCTCGCCCGCAGAGTGGCACCTCTCCATCGGCTCGAGTGTGACGCTCCGTTTGGCGGTCCTTGGTTCCAGCCTCGTCGATGATGGCCTACCACGCCGTGAGCTCAGGTGACAGCCCCTGCTCGCGCTCGAACTCGAGCTGCGAAGCTTCCAGCTGCGCATCGATCTCGGGGGTGAGCCAACCGGCGACGATTCTACCCTCGAGGTGGTCGCGCGGCCTGCCGTTGGCATCCCCCGCTTCGATGTGGCCCACCGCACGGTCCAGCAGTTCGTTCGCAGCATCCTCGGATATGCCCATCTCACGCAACCAACCTTCCAGCTGGTCGCGGGCACGTTGAGCCACCAGGCGGTCGATCTCCTCCCCAGCCTCCACCCGGGTCGCCTCCTGGGCCAGCTCGGATCTGCCGAGCATCTCGACGAGGGCACGCTGCCGATCGGTGGCCAGGTCCCGGAGGTCGTCCTCGACGGTGATCCGCTCGGTCGTCTCGTAGCGTTCGGGGTAGTCGAGCGCCGAATCCTTCAACTCGCTGCGGGTCCATGCCTGTACGGTGCGCTCCTCCGCCGATCGGCTTGTGTCTTTCCAGTGCTCGACGCCGAGGGTGTCGCGCGCGGGCGGGGTGAACACCTCGTAGTAGTGGGTGGCCAGGGTGGCGCGCGACATCGCCGTGTACGCCCATTCCCGGGTGGCGCCCTCGGATCCCACCACCAGGGCGATGTCGGCGGTCATCCCCTGCGCCTTGTGCACGGTGAGCGCATAGCCACGGTCGATGGCGTCGTAGTGGGTGGTGTCGAGGGTCAGCTGGCGCTTATCGGGACGCTCCAGCGTCAAGGTCTGGTGATCGACGTCGACTGCGGTGACCACGCCGCGGGTGCCGTTGCTGACCGCACCGCTGCGCTCGTTGGCGAGACAGATGACACGGTCGCCGACCTGGTACTGCTTGTCCCCGACGATCAGCGCCGGGCCGTGGACTCTGCCCTCGGCCACCGACCGGGCGTGGGCCAGCTCGTTGAGGGCGGCCACCTCGTCACGCCGCCGGGCGAGGATGACCGTGTCGAGCCCGCCGGCCTCGAGCCGGGCGTGGTCCTCGATCACCTGGACCCGGCGCTCGGCCACCGAGTGGGCGTCGTGGATGCGGTCGTAGCGCATGTACTCACGGTACGCCGCGCGCGCCTCACCGTTGCGGAGCAGCTGCAGGGTCGCCCGCTCCCAGTCGTCGTGCTGGCGGATGTTCTCGTGCAACTCCACCTTGCCGATGCGATCGCTCAGGGTGCGCATCGGTGCTCCCGCCTCGATGGGCTGGAGCTGGAAGGGATCGCCGACCACCACCAGCTTGGCCTCGTCCCGCGCCGCCAGGGAGACCAGTTCGGCGAGCTGGCGGTCGCCGAGCATGCCCGCCTCGTCGACCACGAGCACGCCGCCGTATGGAAGGCGCTCGATCTGGAGCTGGTGGAGCGTCGCAGCCACCGTGGTCGAGGCGATGTCCGAGCCCTCCTCGAGGAGCTCCGCGGCACGTCCGGCCAGGGCACAGCCGACCACCTCGACCCCGGATGCGTCAAAAGCTTCGCGGCAGACCTCCAGCGCGTAGGTCTTGCCCACCCCGGCGTTGCCCTCGATCACCAGCACTCCGGCGGGGCTGAGGCAGACCTCCTGGATCATCGTTCGCTGATCGCGGGTGAGCGTCCGACGCGTAGCGATCGCCGCCGCGACCGTGTCGGCGCGGGCCACCCCGACCGCCGCGCCGGCGCGCGCCTGGGCTGTTGTCACCATGCCTCGTTCCAGGGCGAGCATCTCCGGTGTGGTGTAGCGGAGATCATGCCCGGTCTCCCTCCAGCGCACCATCGCCTCGGGCTCGGTCTCGCCCTCGCGGAGCCGAGGCGGCAGGGGCTCCACCACGCCAGGGTCGGAGAGGATCGAGTCGACTGTCGACTCGAGCTGTCCCCGACTCATGCCCAGGGGAGCATGCGAGGCGACGGCGCGGATGAGGTCGCGGCGGGTGAAGGTCGCCTGCCGGGCGGTGAGCCCATGTGCGCCGAGGATGTCCAGCGATCGCTGCACGTCAAGACGGCGCGGGTCGTGCGCACCGGGCTCACGGCCGAACAGCGCCCGTACCGTCTCGGCGTCGACTCCAATGGTCGCGGCACGTTCGTGCCAGCGGGCGAAGAGATCTTCGGTAGCCGCGACTTCGTGCTTGCCCTCGCGGGTGTCGAGGGTGGCCACCTCGCGTCCGGAGCGCGTGGTGACGTCATATGCAGCCGCAGCGGCGTCGATCTGCAGCGACCTGCGCGAGAACTCACGCCGCTGGGGGCCGGTGATGCCGACAACCGAGAAACAGCCCTTGCCGTCGACGACGGTCGAGATGCCCAGCTCGCGGACCAGACGGTCGCGCCACTCCGCCTGGGCGATGGCTCCCGCAGCGGCAGCGTGCTGGTACAGGGGTTCGCTGTGCAGTTGGCTCCAGCTCCCGTCCGGTCGCTGCACCCACGTCGAGACGGTGATATGCGTGTGCAGCTGTGGGTCGACTGTCACTGTGCCGGTGGCCGGATCGGTCACCGGGCGGGCGGTGCGGTGCACGAACTTGGGCATCACCAGCTTGGCGCGCACCGCCTCGGCGGTCTTGGTCTCCGGGTTGTACTGCCGCGCCCATCCGGCGTTGGCCTGGAGATACTCGGCGGCCGCCTGGACCCCCTCGCCGTGGATGCGCAGGATGGTTGACCGCGTCCGTTCGTCACCGATCGCGTAGAGGATGCTCACGTCCTTGGGTGCGGAGACAGTGACGTCGAAGGCGACGACACTCTGTCTCCGCCAGTGTTTGCCGAGGTCGTCACCTGTCCGCGGATGTGTGCCGGCGAGCACTGCGGCAAAGTCGGTGTCAGTCACCTCGCCGCGCAGGCCCAACACTTCCGCACCTGGTCCGGCCCAGCGCCCTGGCGACTCACCGCGGGCGGTGTAGTACTCGAGCTGCTGTTGCGCGACGGCCTCGCGCAGGTACCGCACCGCCTGCTCGACGCTAGTCAGCTTGCCGATCGAGATCACCGAGGAAATCCGCGCTTCAAGGACTTGAGCGTAGGAAGCAAACGCCTACAGGGCGCCTACCTTTTCCGAAGTTTGGATCTGGACGAAATCAGCGATGCAACTGTGTGCGTTGCGAGGTCATCGATGCGTGTGCGCGAGGTCGTGAAGACGGTGGCAAGCGGTGATGCGTGTGCGTTTGTCGGAGGTGGAAACGGGATGGCCGGTCGGTGAAGAGACTGAGAGATGATGGCGGGGAGCACCGCGGCGCTACTGAAGCGTCCGACCCCGCAGGCCATCTGCGCGCGGCAGCCTGCGCCGTGGGGTTCGCGGATGACGCGAACTCCGCTGAACGCGCGTCTTTCGCGTGGTGAGCGAGACGCGCGCATTCCACGTTGATCAGCGTGGCAGGCTGACTGCGCGAACGTCGCGAGACAAGCGGCATGCGCGTAATGCGTATGATGTGCGATGTCAGCTACAAGCGTACAAGCTGTGGAAGACGCGAGACTCGCGACTTTCGCGACGTGACTGATGCGCAAACACGGCGCGCAGGGGGGCGCGTGGCGGCATGATCGACGCACGAGGCGGACCCACTGGCCTCGGAGTCGGGCACAACCTTCGACCGCGCACCCACGGCTAGGTCCGGCATGGCACCGCAACGCTGTTCGCCGCGCTTGACATCGCCACCGGCGAGGTCACCGGCCGCACCTATGCACGCCACCGCCACCAGGAGTTCCTCAGGTTTCTGCAGCTGGTGGCCAAGCGGTATCCCCGTGGCCAGGTGCACCAGGTGCTCGGCAACTACCGCTCCCATATGCACCCCGAGGTCAACGCCTGATTGACCCACCATCCGCGCTTCCAACTGCACTTCGCGCCCATCAGCGCGAGGTGCATGAATCAAGTCGAGAGGACCTGGTTCTCGATTGTGCACCACAAGGCCATCCGGTACGGCGTCTTTCGCAGCGTCGGCCGCCTCAAGGACGCCATCCAGCGGTTCCTCGATGCTTGGGAAGGCCACTGCCACCCTTTGCCTGGGTGAAATCGGCCGACCAGGTTCTGAGCCGCGACGATGCGAACGCTATTTCAGGCGCGGTGCACTAGCGGCGACGGTGTCGCATTTGGAGGTGGCCGCCGATCATGTCGATCCAACCCCTATTCCTTGAATATCACTAAGTTGAGACTTGAGGTCGCGAAGCCTTGCCAAAGCCGCGCATCTAGATGAATAGTCTTGAAGGTGCCGGTCGGCGCTCGAAGCATGTTGGCGACACCGCCGGCGATAACGGTCTGAAGGCGGTCAAGCGAGCCCTCGATGCGGAGAACATCGCCGACGCTACTAACTACGATCAGCCCCTCGCAGGCGTTTATCTCGATAGTAGCCATCGCTGACACGCCACGTCCGAAGAAGGTCGGTTCGTCGAGATGCAACTCGCCAGTACCGCGCCGAGCGGCATCGACGAGAGTGGCCAATCCTGCTGGGTTGCCCATGATCTCGGCGGATTCTGAGTCGACGTAAGCCCGGAGCTGCGAAGGGTGTTGCTCCGTACTGTTACCTACCATGCTACGGACCTGAGTATGTGTAGCTGTTGGGGTCGATCGCGTAGTGCTCATTCAGTATAGGTTCATAGGAACCGTTCGGCATTTCGACATGAATGTCGAGGTTCAGATGAGGACCATGGCTTCGGACGTCCAGATTGTTGGGGTCGATGTCGAGCCTCCCCATTATCTGAAACTTATGACCACCCTGCGTAACCTGGCGACGATACTGAAAGCCTCCGGACGTGCCTTCCCACTGACCTCCAGGACCGACAAACTGTTCGGCTTCGATTATCGCATCAAAAACACAGACGGGCGAAGTGCCGTGCGTGAAGTTGAAGGCTAGGTCCGACTCCAAAGCCCATGACACCGGCCCACTTGGGCCGGAGCCACCGATTGCGCCGGCAATCAGCGATATGAGATCCGCGCCACCTTCGACTGCCGTGGCGCCGCACGCAAGCTCTCCAACTACTGGCACCTCTGCAGTTCCAGCGCAAGCCGCGGCGGTCTCACCCACCGTTCCGGGATCAACGGGCATGAGGCCAGTAGAATCACGAAGGTTTAGCGGGTTGCCATCAACATAGGCATATGGCACCCCGCTCGTGGCGAGCATGGGATCGCGCGTCAGGAACTGCCCAGTTGTCGGGTCGTAGTAGCGGGCCTGTAGGTAGACGAGACCAGACTCAAGGTCTGTGAACTGACCGACGTAGCCAAGCGGTGTCGAATACGAGCCAGTCGACCCGATGAGATTACCGTAGGCGTCGTAGCTAAACGTACCCCGCACCACACCTGCGGTATCGGTCAGCAATCGGGTGCTGCCGAGCTGATCGCTCTGGTAGAAGAGCACGGACGGCGGCTGTGGGATCGCCACGATGATCGTGGTGAGGTTGGCGCTGGCGCCGAACGTCGAGGTCTTGGTTCCCGTCGCGCCAGACGACGTCAGGGCGAGGTCGGCCAACCCCGTCGAAACGTTGGCCTGGGAGTTGATCTGGACTTCTTCAGTGGTTCCGGTGGGGGCGGTCCAGCTCTTGGAAGAGAAGGTCCCGCGCGAACCCTGGAAGATCAGCAGCCGATCGTTGGCGTACGCGGGCGACACGGAGGGAGCCACGACGGTGGTGCCTCCGGCCGTCGTCGAACTGCTGTACACGTCGACGGGGAGGGTCGTGTCCACACCGCGATAGTCGCCGAGGACGACCGCTTTGACCGAACTGGTGCCGCTGTAGGAGATGGTCACGGAGCTCTCCCCGGACGCGATCGCGTGCTGATACACATCGGTACCTGCCTTCGGCGAGGTGCCGCCGGAGGTGGCGCTGGTGATCAGGGTGTACGCGGACGGTGCCGTCACCGTGGTGGTGTCGGATTGGGTGGTGGCCACGTAGATCTCATCGCCGACGTGATAGCCGGTTGGGAAGTTGACGGTGATGCTGCTGGTGCCCGTGCCCCCGGTTCCGCTCCCCTCGCCAATCAGCGAGATCGAGGGTTGGACGGTCTCCTGCTCGATCGGCGTGCCGTTGAGGCCATAGATGTAATCGGTCGTGCCATCGCTGAGGAGCAACGGGGTCGAGGTCGCCGTGTCCCAGGTGAACGGGGTTGTCGTTCCGTTGACGGTCTTGCTCATCCGCAACCCATCCCCGTCATATGCGTAGGTGGCGGCCTCGGTGGCGCTGGTATAGGCGGTGAGCCGGTTGGCCTCGTCGTACCCGTAGGTGATCGTCGACGAGCCGTGCGTGCTCGTGGTGCGGTTGCCGCTGTCGTCGTAGGTATACGTCGTGGCGCCGGATGGCGGCGAGCTGCAGCTGCTCCCCGTGCTCGTGGAGGACCAGCAGAGCTCGTCGGCCGGGTCGAAGAGTTGGTTGGTGCCGCTGGTGAGCTTGGTGAGGTTGTCCGCAGCGTCGTACGAATAGCTGGGCGTGCCTGCATCCTTGACCTGGTTGAGCGGCGTGTACGTGAACGGTTGGGCCACCTGGGTCACACCGGTGTCGGATTCGCCGGTGACCTGGTTGTTGGAGTCGCGGGTGTAGGTCATGCTCGCCAAGGTGGTCGATCCGAGCTTGGCGGTGATGCCCATGTTCTGGTTGGCGTCGTCCGGCGTCTGGGTGACGTTGACGCCGTTCTGGTAGGCGATCCCGGCGTCAAAGGAGTTGGCGTCCGGGGTGTACGTGGTGGTGTTGCCCAGCCAGTCGGCGACGGTGGTCAGGCGGCCGGCGTTGTCATAGCCGTAGTCGACGGTGTGAGTGCCGGGATAGGTGATGCTGATCAGCTGATCCTTGAGGTCATAGCCGTAGCTCACCGTGACCCCGGCGCCGTTCTGCTCCGAGGCCAGGCGTCCCAAGGAGTCGTAGCCGTCGGTCGTGGTGCCGGTGCCATCGGTCATGGTCAGACGCCGGCCGTCGCCGTCGTAGGTGAGGTTGGAGACGTTCGGGGTGGTGCCGTCCGAATAGGTCACCGTCTTGAGCTCGTCATCGGCGTCGTAGGTGTTGGTGATACAGCCGGTCGGAGGGCCGGCGGAGCAGTTGCCGCCCGGGATCTGGGTGGTGAGCACGTTGCCGTCGCCATCGAGGCTGTAGGTCGTGGTGTGCGAGTCCGCGTCCTCTTCGCTGGTCACACGCCCAAGGCTGTCGTACCCGTAGGTGAGCGTCTTGTTGCCCTTGCCGTCCTTCTGGTAGTTGACCGTCCCGTCGGCGTTGTAGTCGGTGATGAGGGTGGTCTGAGGGCTGTCGGCCCGTTCGATCTCAGTCTGCTCGTTGTCGAGGTCGTAGACGTAGGTGGTGGTGTTCGAATCCCCGTCGGTCTCGGTGACGACGTTGCGATCAGCGTCGTAGGTGTACTCAGTGACGTGTCCGAGAGGATCCGTGACCTTCTGGACATCGCCGAATTCGTCGGTCGCGCTGCTGGGCTCGACGTACGTGTACCTGGTGCGGTACGGGGACGTCGGCGGGGGGTTGGCGCACGTGATGCTGCCGGCGAGCGGCGTATAGGTGGCCGTGATCCAGCCGATCGCGGTGTAGCACGTCGTGGCGACGTTCCCGAGTGGGTCTTCGACCGTCTGCCGATACCCATGCGAGTTGTACGTATACGTCCACGTCTGGCCGTTGGGGTCCTCCATGCTGGTCACGTCACCGGGATGCGAACCGTCCGCGTAGTCGTAGTTGGTCACCCGATGCTGCAAGGGCATGGTCCCGGTCAGCGGCGTGGAGACCGACGTGAGGTCACCGTCAGTGTTGTAGGTGTACGTCGTGGTGACGCCGGCGCCATCCTCTTTGGTCAGCGGCTCGCCGAAGGAGTTATACGTCGCCGAGGTCGTACGCGAGAGCGGATCGAGCGTGCTGAGCACATCGCCTAGGGCGTCGTAGGTGGTCGTGGCGGTGTGCCCGTTGGGGTCGGTCACGCTAGTGACCCCGGTAGTCGAGGGATCGTAGGCGTAGACCCAGCTGGCCGATGCCGCAGTGCCGGAACCCTTGGTGACCTCCACCAACTCTCCATAGCTGTAGCTGTCGACCTCGATGTTGCTCATCGGGTCGGTGATGGTGGTGGTGCTCGAGAACTCGGGATTGCCGGTGTACGAGAACGTCGTCTCCCGGCCCATGTCGTCGGTCTGCGAGGTGACTTCCCCGGCAGTGTTGTAGACATTGACGAGCCCATTGCCGCTGTTGCACGCAGAACCCGCTGTATAGCAGTTCGGGTCGTACCAGTGGGTGAGGCGGTGATTGGAGTCGTAGGCAAACTCAGTATGTCCGCCGTTGACATTGATGACGTCGGTCAGGTTGCCGTTGCCATCGTTGTATTCGAAGGTGACGGTGCGATTCGGAGTGACGTTTGTGTCAGTGACGGTGGTGATGTGACCGCTGGTCCATCCGATGCTGAACGTGCGACCCTCAGGATCAGTGATCGTGGTCAGCTCGCCGCTGCTGTAGGTGAGCGAGGTCGTGTACCCGTTGAGATCCTCTTCGCTGGTCAGCTGACCGGACGAGTTGAACGTATACGTCGTCTGATTGCGCACCACAAGGGTCCAGGTGCCGCTCATGTTGTGCACGAGGGTCGCCATCACTCGAGGCGGGGCCGTGTAGCCGCCCCCGCTGGCCGGATCGAAGACCTCCTGGCCGCCGGTCTCCTCGTTGACGGTGACCACGCCACTGGTGCCGTTCACGGAGAGCGAGGTGTTGAATGAGAAGGTCCAGCCGTAGCCGAGCGGGCCGTTTGTCGCGGCGTCGTTGGCGTTGTACGTGCGGTTGAAGGTGAGGGGAATGCCTCGACCGGGGATGCTCACGTCGCTGAAGGTGTGCCAGAAGTCCCCGGTCGAGGAATCGACGGGCTTAGAGGTGTTCTGCTGGGAAGCGGCCACACAGGCCGCACAGAATCCACCGGGGAGTTCGGCCGGTCGGATGGGCCCACCGATCGGGCCCTGGGGCGAGGTGTTGAGGAAGATCGACATGTCGTGGCTCGAGCCCCAGACACTGCCGCCGCCATTAGCGGTCACCAGATCGGGCACGGAATCGCCGTTCAGGTCACCGGCGGCAATACCATCCGAACCGTAACCAGTGGAGGTCGCGAATTCGCCGGCGTCAGCAAAGGTGCCATCTCCGACGCCGATGAAGACATGGAGAAAGGTCGTGGCGTCGTAGGGTGAATCGCCAGTCACGATGATGAGGTCGGGTACGCCGTCACCATTGAGATCGGTGACCACCTGATTGCCAACTACGCAGCTGTTGCCCAGATTCTGGCCGACGGTGAACGCGCCGTCACCGTTGTTGGTGAGGATCGTGGTATCACTGCCGTCGGCATAGCCACACCCCCCGTTGGACACGGCGATGTCGAGGAAGCCGTCGCGGTTGAAGTCGCCAATGCTGATGTTGTCGGTGCTCTGGTAGTAGTTGCCGACCGCGTGGAACTCGGGGGGCGTGTTGAAACTCCCCGTGCCGTTGCCAAGCACGATCTCGACGCCGGACGGACCATCGTAGGTATTGGCCCCGGCGGCGATCGCCATGTCCAGTTTGCCGTCGTGATCGAAATCGCCAAGGGCGATTCCATTGACCGGCTGGCCGCCACCGTTGATCGGTGAAGAAGGAATCACCGGGCCGTAGGTGGTCGGGGTGGCGAAGGTGCCGTCGCCATTGCCGAGAAAGACGCTGTAAAAGCCCTGGGGGTGCCCGTAGCCGGGGATCCCGCTGAGCGCACCGTCGCCGGTGACGACATCGAGCTTGCCATCGCCATCGAGATCGCCAACCGCAAGGCCATCGACGGCCCCACCCGAAGAGCCCGAAGGCCAGGTGATCGAATAGTAGCTGGGACTGCTGAAGGTGCCGTCACCGTTGTTGAGGAGCACGGCGATCCCGGCAGAGCCTTGCCCCACCACGATGTCCGGATGACCGTCGCCGTTGAGGTCCTTGACGACCAGCCGACCAGGGAGGTTGGTGACGAGGTATCCCGCGGACTCGCTAAAACCGCCGGCGCCGTCACCAAACTCGACGCGAACGCTGTAGTTGCTCGCCGTGGCGTCACTGTCGTCGAGCACCATATCCATCTTGCCGTCGCCATTGAGATCGGCGATGGCCACGTTGGTCGGGTTGGGATCGGGTCGCAACATGGTGCCGTACGAGTACTCGGTGGGACCGGTAAAGGTGATCAGTGGGGCTGGGACCGGGGTGCTCGTCAGCCGGGCGTGTATGGGCGGTGCAAGAAGACCGGAGGTCGGCGTGGGCGCACCGGGCATGTGTGGAAACCAGGCCGGCGTCGCCACCAAGACTCCCATGACGACGACCGCCAGGCGACCAAGCACCGACCCGCCGAGTCCTCGAGCAGTCCGGCGCGGATGCGGCAGGGAGTGAGTGATCTCGGACTTTGATGACGGGCAGTGAGCGTCATGTGTGCCTCGTGCCTTCGGCGTGCGCATCTACCGGCTCCCGGGAGTGACGAGGTGGAGGTGAGATCCAGCGTGGAGCCCACCGCGATCCCGAGCATCGACAGATGTTGCGACCGTCGTCATCACCTACCTCCCGTGGCCCCTCCTTCCTGGCGGAGCCGCTTGGCTTCGAGCGGCGGTCACGCTACGCGATCCACAGGAATCCGCTCGTTACATTCGATGGCGTCCGTGCAACGAGACATCGCATATCGCCATCGCACACGAGTTCACTGCGACGGCGGCGGGATCGTCGCTTCGTAACGATCGAAGGCCACGCCTGCGGCCATCCTGGCTACCCCTTGAACCGAGTCATGGCCCTTTTCAGGCCGGGTCTGAGATGACCTGCGGAGCCACCAATCGTGCTGGTTTGTGCAACTTGCACGGCGCCATCCGGATGCGCGTCGACCGCTCGATGACGAGTAGGCTTAAGTACCCGCAGTACTGATCACCCAAAACCTGGTCGTTCACCGAAGACTTGTCCTGCTCCGCTCTCTCGGTCATTCCACACCGCCACGCCGCTTGACTCCGATCTCAGGGTGATCGGAGTCTGAGCAATGTGAGGACACGCGGGTCGACCCCGTGAAGCCTGGGGGCTCTGGGGTGTCGTGCGATTGGTGGTGTCAGCTCGTTGGACTCACGCTGATTGGTTCACGACCTTACCATCGCTACAACCCGCTTGCATCGCGAAAACTGTAAGCAGTCTGTGAGCAAATACCTGGCATGCTCGGAGGATGTCTGCCGTTGAGTCGACGGTGTCTCTCTGGGACCCGTCCTCGGGACGATTCGATGGATGTGCGCTGCGCGCTGCCGTGGTGGCACGCGGCTGGACGTTACGAGAGTTCGCCCGATCAGCTTGTCTCAGTCGAGCCTGTATATATCGGGCGATCGGTGGACGACCAATGAGCGACAGGGCGGCAATCCGCGTGTTCGAGACTCTCATCAAGCGTGCGCCAATCCTTGTGGTCCGATGCCAGCACGCGGTGGCACGCTACAACGGCGACGAGGCGACGAGTCTCGCGTAGGACTGAAGCGCCGCGCGTTGATCCGCCGTGTAGTAGCGGCGAACCATCTCGATGCTCTGGTGGCCGAGAAACTGCTGCAAGTGAAAGATCGGCGTCCCGATGTCGACTGCCCGTGTCGCGAAGGTGTGACGCAGCTTGTGGGCGTGGACGTAGACGCCGCTGCGCTCGCTGAGGCGTTGCATGAGCTGCTGCACGCCCGTGACGGTGAGCGGCAGCGCTCCGGGTCCAACCTTCTGGGTGATGCTGAGGAAGACCTCGCGAGATGGGCTGGTCCGCTTTGGGTCGCGCTCGGTGGCGATGTACCGCTCGAGCCGCCGGGCAAGGCTCGTCGCCTCCGATGCGCCGCCGCCATGCGCCGAGAGCAGTGGCACGGTCCGGTCACGGCCGTTCTTGGTGAGGTCGGGGCTGTGCGCGGTCCGCTGCACCACCACAAACGGCGGTCGATCCCGTATGTGGAGGTCGTCGACCCGGAGCGCCACGAGCTCGCTCACCCGCACGCCGGTCGCGAGCAGGGTCTCGACAATGAGCCGGTCGCGGGTACTCTCGCAGGCGTCGAGCACGCGCTGGACGTCCCCCGGACCGAGTGCCTCGGGCCTCCTGTACTTCGCCTGGCGGGGCCTCGGGATGCGTTCGATGCCGGTGAGCCCGATCGCCTCGTATCCGGGTGTGCCCGCGCAGAACCGCGCCAGCGCGCGGAGGTAGGTTCGGTACTTGGCTACCGACGCTCCACTGAGCACGCTGGCGAGATCGGCGAGGAACGCCTCGAGGCGTTCGACCGTGAGGTCCTCGAGATCGCGGATGCCGACCTCGTCCCGCCAGAGCGTGAACCGGCACGAGGGGTTGATCAGGTAGTGCCGGCAGTTGCGAAGCGTAGTCGGCGACCAGTCCAGGGCGTGGCGCCGGAGCATCGCCTCGACAGCGTCCGTGACGGTGGGCCGTTGCCCGGGCAGCCAGGCCGTGGCGTCGGCGCGTCCGCCGGCCGGGGCGCCAGGTCCGTGACGGCGCGAAGGGGTCGGACGCATATACGCCGCCACACGTCCCGAACCGGCGGGCGGCTCAGAGTAACCGTCCTTTTTCAAGATCGTGGTTATGGTACCGTGTCACCGCTGCCCTTTGCACAAAGAGGCAACGCGCGACCCGGAGAGACGGCGTGCGTCCACGCTGAGAATCGAATTCAAAATGGCCCCGGAAGGCCGGTGGTGGAGCGGAGGGGATTCGAACCCCTGACCTCTGCCGTGCGAGGGCAGCGCTCTCCCAGCTGAGCTACCGCCCCGAGAGCAGCGTCACACCGAGGCGTTCTGCAGTATAGGCCGGGCGCTGCGGACGCCTAGGACGGCGTGGTGCGCTTGGCGAAGAACGTCTTCACCGCCTCGGCCAGCGCCGGCAGGTTGAAGGGCTTCGGCAGCATCCCGTCGGCCCCGGCGAGGCGGGCGGCCTCGGCCTCCTCGGAGAGGGCGCTGAACATGAGCACGGGCGTCTGTGCCGTGGCCTCGTTCGCACGGATCCGGCGGCAGGCCTCGATACCGTCGATGCCCGGCATCATGATGTCGAGGATGATCAGATCGGGGCGGTCCGCAGTCGCCGTGGCCACCGCGGCCTCGCCGTCGGAGACCGTCGACATCTCGTAGCCCTCGAGGTCGAGGTAGCGAGACACGACCGAGAGCACCCGCGGGTCGTCGTCGGCGAGCAGGACGCGCGGCCGGGACATTGCCCCCATGGTACGGAGGCCGCCAGGAAACGGGGAGCCCCGCGTTCATTCCTTTACAGGTGTTCGCATCGCCGTCGTCAGCGCGGGTCGCCCGGCGTCGCTGGCTATACTCGCCCGCAGGCATGTCGAGCACCCCGGCGTCGCTGGTCCTCTTCGGGATCGCTGTCGGCGCGTACACCCTCGCGGTGGTGGCATTCGTGCTCCATCTCGCGTTCCGAAGGCGGGTCCTCGGCGACCTCGGCATGGCGCTGGTGCTCATCGGCTGGCCGATCCATTTCGCCTCGATCTTCACGCGCGCGCTCGAGGCCGGCCACTGGCCCCTCGGGAACATGTACGAGTATTCGACCGGGATCGCGTTCGTTCTTGTCACCGTCTGCGTCGTGCTGATGGTCCGATCGAAGATGCGGCTCATCGGCCTGCCGGCCATGATCGCCGCGGTCGCGCTGATGGGCGTTGCATACATGCTCTACGTGCCGCCGGGGCAGCTGGTGCCCGCGCTGCACAGCTACTGGCTCACCATCCACGTCACCGCGATGGCGACGTCCTCCGCGGTGTTGAGCTTCTCGTTCTTCTTCGGGATGGCGTACCTCGCGAAGCGCTGGTCGGAGAATCGCGTCCTCGCGGTCGCG
>Ga0335078_10004021_pt1 | contig 21858 bp, 23 predicted proteins | sample Lox_Sample_32_FD_206711 | JGI IMG/M metagenome (GOLD analysis project Ga0335078, IMG submission 206711) | Soil microbial communities from Loxahatchee National Wildlife Refuge, Florida, United States - Lox_Sample_3.2 | ecosystem: Environmental > Terrestrial > Soil > Wetlands | place: USA...
TGTGGCGCGGGTTGTGGACCTCCTCGACCAGCGTTGCGATCCTGCTGTAGCCCGTGTACGCGAAGAACAGAAGCCCGGTCGCTTGGAGCGTCCCCTGCACACCCCCGGGAGCGAAGGGCGAGAAGTTGGCAGCCCTGACGCCCGGGATCCCTATCACCACGAAGGCGAGGAGAGAGAGGACGGAGAGGACCACGACCACGTCGGTCACCCGGACGGAGCGCCGGATGCCTGCCGCGTTGATGGCGGTCATCGCGAGCGCGGCGAGCACCGCAGCTACCCTGGCCGGCACGGCGCCCTCCACGGCGTTGAGGTAGCCCCCGAAGGCGAGGGCTATCGCGCCCGGCCCGACGGTGTTGGCGACGAGGAACATCCAGCCCGCGGAGAACCCCCACCAAGGGCCGAGCATCTCCCTCCCGAAGGTGTACGAGCCGCCCGACCTGGGGAGGGCTGCCGCCAGCTGGGCGGAGGAGAGCGCGTTGAAGAGGGCCACGAACGCCCCGATCATGAACGAGACGAGGAGCGAGGGCCCGGCGAGGCCGGCCGCGGGGGCTATGACAGCGAAGATTCCCGCGCCGAGGATCGCGGCGAGGCCGGCTGCGATCGCGTCGAAGTAGCCGAGGTGCGGGCGGAGCGAGCTGCCGCTCTGGCCCGTAGCTTGTCCCACGCACCGCTGACTTGCGCTGGGAGTATAATTGCAGATTCCCTATATTCTCTATCGTCGCTCGCGACGCCGCGGCCCGCGCTCGCATCGCTAAATAATCGGGACGTCGACCGCCGGGCGACGAGCATGCCAACCCTAACACTCGAGCAGGCTGAAGCGTGGATACGAAAGGCGACGGCGAAGGCCGACCAGCTCGGCGTCAAGGTCTCTGTCTGCGTGGTGGACGGAGGTGGGAACTTGGTCGCAGTGGTTAGGATGGATGGGGCGAACATCCTCTCACCCGACATTGCCCGGGGAAAGGCCTACACCTGCGTCGCCTTCAGGAGCAACTCGAAGGACATGGCGGAGAGGATGAAGGACAGGCCGGCGGCGGCCCTCGGGCTCACGCAGGTCAGCGGGAACCGCGTGGTCCTACTCCCCGGAGGCGTCATCGCGAAGAAGGGCGACGAGGTGATAGGCGCCGTGGGAGTCAGCGGGGCCACGTCGGACCAAGACCACGAGTGCGGCGTCGAGGCCGTGTCTTAGCCGCCGACGACTGAAAGCATTTTAGAGCCTCGAAAAGGCAGCCGCCCCTACGCGGGGGTCGCCCAGCATGGCCAACGGCGTTGGACTGAGGCTCCAATCCCTTAGGGGTTCGAGGGTTCGAATCCCTCCCCCCGCACCATCTAGCCGCCACCCCACCGCCAGCCTTTAATAGCCCATATCGTATACCCGATATCGTATACACGACATGAGTGACAGCAAGTCCAGGCAGGACCGCCTCCGCGAGAAGATCGAGCGCTTACACGGCCTCCAGAGGATGCAGTTCGGGCAGCGCGGCTTCCTGAGGCCGCAGATAATCGAGCTCTTGGGGGAACAGCCTATGAACGGGGTCGACATCATGGACAAGCTCCAAGAGCGAAGCCGCGGCTGGTACCGGCCGAGCCCGGGCTCGATCTATCCGCTACTTGAGCAGATTGAGAAGGAGGGGCTGATAGCGAAGAACAAGGACGGCAAGTACGAACTCACCTCGGCCTTCGAGGCCGCGGGAGGCGGCGGGGAGCTCTCAAGCGTCGTCTCATCGATGGAGAGCTACGTCTCATACCTCGAGGACATCAAGAGGGCCAATCCGGCGCGCCTCGCCAGGTTCGGGGACAGGCTGGACAAGGTCGCGAGAAGGCTCGACGACCTCAACGGCTCGCGACCTGGAAAGGGGGATTAAGGTTGCAATCCCAACGGGCGACGGCCCCCGTGGAAGGAAGGGCGCTCGCGATTGAGGCGCACGGCCTCGTGAAGGTGTTCGGGGACAACCGCGCCGTTGACGGTGTCGACCTCTCGATACCAACCGGGTGCATCTACGCCTTGCTCGGGCCGAACGGGGCAGGCAAGACGACGATCATCAACGTGCTGACGACGCTCCTCAAGCCCGACGGCGGGAGTGCCAGGATATTCGGGCACGACGTGGCCAACGAGACCCAGGTCGTCCGCCAGCTCATCAGCGTGACCGGCCAGAGCGCGGCCGTCGACGAGCGGCTCTCGGCCACGGAGAACCTGACGATCTTCGGGATGCTCCTTGGCCTCAGCAAGTCCCAGGCGAGCCGGAGGGCCGCCGAGCTGCTGGTCGAGTTCGGGCTCGAGGATGCGGCCAAGAGGACGCTCGAGAAGTTCTCAGGGGGCATGCGCCGTCGGCTCGACCTCGCCGCGAGCCTCATCATTCAGGCGCCACTCATCTTCCTCGACGAGCCCACGACCGGGCTCGACCCGCGCACGAGGATACAGATGTGGGAGTCGATCAGGCGGATGGTCGCTTCGGGTTCGACTATCCTCCTGACCACCCAGTACCTCGACGAAGCCGACGAGCTCGCTGACAGGATAGCTGTGATAGACCACGGACGCGTGGTGGCAGAGGGCACCTCGCGCGAGCTCAAGGCGGCGGTAGGAAAGGCGACGCTCAACCTCAGCCTCGCCGACGAGAAGGAAGCCTCGGAGGCGGCAAGGATCGTGGAGGACGTGCTCCGCGTCAAGACTTCACGGCCGGAGGCGAACCTCGTGACCGCGCCGATGGCGGACCCGGACAGCGTGACCGACCTTCTCATCGCCCTGCGGAACGCGAAGATCCATCTCGCCACGGTCAGCGTCGAGGAGCCGACGCTGGATGAGGTCTTCATGGCACTGACCGGGGCCGAGCGGAAACTCAAGAACCGGGTCACCATCCAGACGACCGTCAGCAACTCGCTGACGATGGCCTACAGGACTCTCCTCCTTATCCGCAGGACGCCCCAGCAGCTGTTCGACGTGACCATCCAGCCCATCCTCTTCACGCTGATGTTCTCCTTCCTCTTCGGAGGGGCGATCTCGGGGAGCGTCACGGGGTACCTGCCGATAATCATCCCTGGAATCCTCGCCCAGACAGCCATCACGGCCTCGATGGGGACGGGCGTCCAGCTACGCGAGGACATGGACAAGGGGGTCTTCTACCGCTTCAAGTCGATGCCGATAGCGCGCCTCGCCACGCTCACTGGGCCTCTCCTGGCCGACATCGTCCGCTACTCCATCGCGACGGGGCTGACTTTCCTGATGGGCTTCCTGCTCGGGTTCAGGTGGGTGAGCGCCGAAGGGGCGCTCCTCGCGGGGTTCCTTTCGATATTCGCGGCCTGGTGCCTCAGCTGGGTCTTCGCCCTCCTCGGAGTCGTCATGAAGTCCGCGCAGGCAGTCCAGGGCATCTCGGCGGCCATCATCTTCCCGCTGAGCTTCCTCTCCGGAGCCTTCGTCCCGACCAAGACCCTGCCTTCGTGGCTGCAGGACTTCGTCAACATCAACCCCCTGACCTACGTGGTGAGCGCGGTGAGGCAGCTCTTCACCGAGGGGACTGTCGGGACCGACTTTTGGCTGTCTCTGATCGGCTCGACTGTCCTCGTCCTCGTGTTCGCCCCTCTGACGCTGCGGGCTTACATGCGCAAGGCCTGAGCGAGGTCTTCGAATCTAGGCGCCGCCTAGTGACTCTATCAGCTTGTTGAGCCCTTCGAGCCGCTGCATCTGGAAGGTGGGCTCGGTCGAGAGCATGACGACCTTCCCGGGAAAGTTGTACATCATCATGATGACCCTCTCCTTGAACACGACGGCCTGCTTCAGCTTTCCGTGGTACTTGTCCATCGGGGTGGTCATCCCGAAGGCTATGCTCATCTTGGTGTAGATCATCTTGGTCTCGCTGTCCGGCTCCAGCGACTTTATCCCTGGCCTGAAGAACTCGGCGACCGGCTCCCCCTCGTTGGTCAGGATGGCCACGAAACGGACCTTCGAGTCGTACCTGAAGATGTTGTCGACCTTCGTCTCCAGGATCCGATTTTCCAAGCCGCAGGCCTTTCCTTGCCCCGAAGTTAACCGTTATGCACGCGGATGCGAATCGAATCCTTTCCTGCCGGGGCTGGCCTCAATTCGCGCGCATCCTGTCGCCCTTCGGATTGTGCTCGACCCACGCCGTGCCCAGCGCCTACATGACAGTGGGTACCTTTATGAGAGCCAGTGGGGCTAGCGCCTCGACGGAACCTCGACCAGGAGTAATGAGAGAGCGATGGTTTTCGTCGAGTATTGAGCGAATACAGCGCGGACATGAATTATTCTTTACCACGCTTAAATATTCCAAGACTCATCTGCGCGCCTGAAATGTGGTTCATCACCCTGGTCAAACTGAGGAAAGCACCCGGCAGCCCGCAAGACGCGGAGAAGATGAACAAGATGATGCAAGATGCCGCGAAGAGCATGGGCATCAAGATCCACCAAGGCTTCATGACCCTTGGGGCCTACGACAGCGTCTGGATTACAGAAGCGGCTGACATCAGCGGACCAATGAGGATGTCCATGATGGGTGCTGACAACGCCTCCTCAGAGACACTCGTCGCCGTCGGTTACGAAGAGGCGATGAGCTGGATGAAGAAGATGCCGCAAGGCATGATCTAGAGAAGCGACTCGAGAGGGCGCTCCTCCTCCCGTTTTTTCAAAAGGCGGCTACTTGTAGTACCTGAACTCGAGTATCAGGCAGGTCTTCAGGCACTTGAACGGCCCGTGGGGCTCTCCGGGGCTGTGGAAGACATAGTCACCCGCCTTGATCTTCTTTCGGGTCTTCGTGTTCAGCATCTCTCCAGAGATGTAGTAGGCCTCCTCGTAGAACTCGTGGACCGCGGGCAACTTGAGGTCCACGCCCGATTCGATTCGGATGAGGTGAGAGTAGCTCCCGTCATCGTGCTCTCGTAACCTTACCTCGTAGACCCCCTTCGGCTCGCCCTTCGGGCGCTTCCAAGCTAGCTGCGTGCCTGTGAGCAGGCCAAGATACTCTCCTTCCCTCGCGGACATGCGGACGTCCTCGCCTAATTCGCAGATAGCCTTTGCTGACTCGGGCGCTCCCTAGTTGCTTCGGAGACCTACCAAGTTTCCGGGGACTTTCTCAAGCTGGCGGGTTATCGGGTTCACCCTGAGCCCAGCGCTTCGAGGGTCGTCAGACGAACAAGGTTCGAGTCGTAGATGAACACCGGGACGGTTCGGGTGACCCCGGAGACCTCAATCTCTGCGCTCCCCACTTCGACGCTCTCGGTCTTGCCGTTTGCTAGCATCACCTCTTGGTTGTCTGTGGGCTCAATCCCGAGCTCGGACGCGAGACTCCTATCGACGACGGTGTTGGGCGCCCCCGTGTCGACCTTCGCCCTCACCGTGCGGCTCCCTCGCGGGCCGCGGAATGTCAACTTCACGATGGTTTCGCCCAAGACAGGTTTCTCCTCACATAATGGGAGCGCGTTATTTAAGCGGGGATGAGCGACCTTCTAGGAGCAGCTCAGATTGAAGGGCCCTGCCCAGGTGACGTTCGTCCTCCCGGAAGGGAGGTAGAGCGTGGCGCAGGTCGCTGATTCCGGGGTGAGGTCCGCTACAAAGTGGTGGCTCTGACCTGCGTAATCAACGGTCACCGCGAACGAGTTGTCCGGTCCTTCTCCATAGATTGAATACCACTCTGTGCTCCCCGTGGTGAAGATCACCGTGACGTTGGAGTCGAGCGGCTCGCCGTCGTCGCAGTAGACTGGGGTGTTCGTCGCCGTCACGTTCGCCCCCTCAACCGGCGAGCCGGTGGACTCAGATAGCACCCTGAGGTAGAGCCCTCCAGGCGGCCCAACGTCCGAGCAGACCGCTCCCGTCCACCCTGCGGTGGCCGTTATCACCGTCGTAAACGCTTGAGTGACGCTCTCCGTCACAATCTGGGTGGTCGTCCCCGAGCCACCCTCTTCGGTTAGCGTCACCGTGGTCGTCTGCGTCGTCGCAGAAAGCTCGGTCGTCGTGACGTCTTTGCCTGGAACAGGGGGTCCACCGAGGAGACGGCAAGGCTGATGGCGAGCAGTACCAGAAGTAGCGAGAGCGCAAGATTCGTCCTCGTCACCCCCGCCTCCTGCTGATTCACCTCGAATAGGAGTCGAATCTTCGGTTAATGCTTTTGTCCGAACGCCGCGTGCTGGCCGCTCTCGACAAGCCTCACGAGCCACTCCTTCGAGCACTCTTCGCGGAACGGCTGGAGGACCGTCGAGCACGTGTCAGCGAGCAGCTCCACGTACCTCCTCCCGTCGTAGGCGGTCCTCCCGTCAATCAGCTGCTGGGCGACAGCCCTCCTCCCAGACTTGGCGCCATAGTCGGTGATGACGTACTGGACCGACTCGCCCGCGTGGAGCTCGACCCCCTCGCGCACGAGCTGGTCAGCGACGATGGCGGTGAGCGACCTGTTGGCGTACTCTCCGGGCTTCTTCGAGAGGTTCCTCGTGAAGAGCAGCGAGCCGATGGGGACGCTGCCGCCGAGGAGGGCCCCGGCGTGCCTGAGGAATATCTCCACGCACTCGTCGACCATCGCGCTCGCCACCTCGACGGTCGCCGCCTTGGCGAGGACCTCGAGGATCTCCAGCTGGCATTTCGAGAAGAATGGCGGGGTGTCGTGCCTCCTCGCGTCTATCCCGCGGACCTTGAGCTCCCCGCTGCGGTAGGCCCCGAAGTACCTGTTGAGGACGGGGAGCTGCGGGTCGACCTTCGACGGGAGGAAGACGATCCACTTGTAGACCCCCTCGAACGCGATCTGGAACTTGGTCTCCGCCTCTATCTCCCTGCGGAGCCTCTCGTACTCGTCCTCCTCCGCCCCCTCCCTCTTGAGCCAGAGCGAGTCGACGATCCCGTGCATCACCCTGAACTTCCTCCTCTCCGCGACCCTCGCCGCGTCCACGAGGACCTTCCTGTCCCAGGCGCAGACCGCGATGTGCGCGTCGATCCTCCCGAACTTTGCGTTGTTGAACCCGAGGTAGCCGAAGGTCGCGACCCCGACCCACTTCAGGGCGTTCCTCCTCGACTCGTAGCGCTCCTTCTCAGGCCCCTTGGAGATCTGCTCCAGCCGCTTGTACTTCATCCTCTTCTCGACGATTATCTTGACGGCCTTGGGGATGATTCCCTCGGGCCTCCTCTCGCAGACGTTCCACCCCAGCTCGGGCACGCGGTTGGCCGACTCGGGGCAGCAGGCGCACTTCACCGTCTCCGCCGAGATGTTCTTCTTCATCATGATGCTGGGATATAGCGAACTAAAGTCTAGTTCACCAACGCTCTCGTGGACCCCCAGCTCCGGCTCGAAGACGAACCCCCCGCGGTCCGCCACGAGCAGCTCCGCCCTGGTCTTGAAGCTCTCTGCGAGGACGGGCTTCCACGGGATGAGGATCCCCTGCTTGGTCGCGTGGTAGAACTGGAGGCTGGAGAGGGCCCTGCCGATGCTGGCCCTACTCGCGGTGTGGAGGGGCAGCCTGCAGACCCTGCTCACCTCGTAGAACCCCTCGAGCCCGCTCTCCTTGTGGACGAACGAGCTGTCGGTGTCGAGGTGGACCCGCCCGCGGAGCTTCATCGCCGAGGGCTTGAAGAGTATCTTCCCGTAGCTGAAGTACGACGTCCCCTTCTTGTTCGGGGCCTCGAGTAGCGTCCCGTCCCTGTCTATCCTCAGCTTGTCTCCCACGCGGCTGGCGGCGGCCCGCGCGGCGAGGTAGGGGAGGACGAACGAGTCGCCCTGGTCGGTGAAGATGACGTCGGGGTCGAGCTTCCTCACCTCCTCGACGAGCCCGAGTATCGTCGCCTCCTCAGACCCGCCCTCGAGCTCGACCACGGAGCCGTCGTGCGCCTTCAGGCTCACGGACCCTATCGGGTCGCTCTGCTTGGGGATCACCCCCGAGCTCCTCACCTTCACGTCGAGCTCGACCGACCGCAGCTGGGGCACCTCGTACTCGCAGGCCCAGACGTCGTCCTGGACGTCCCAGCTCAGCCCGTCGCGGGTCTCCTCGACCTCGCAGTACGCGAGGGGGAAGAGGTCGTTCTCATAGAGGTACATCTGCTCCGGAGGGACGTCGACGTTGTAGAGCCTGTAGGCCCCGAACGGCCTAGACCTCTCGACCGCCTCTGCCAGGGAGGCCATCTTCCTCGCGTCGTCGACCACCAGCTCGAGGACCTCGCTCTCCGCCCTGTCTGTGGCCCTCTCGTACTTGCTCACCCTCCGCGACCACGCGAACTCCTTCCCCCTTCCCTTCTCCAGGTCGGCGAGGTCCTTCCTGTCGTCCGAAGCGGCGTAGATCGAGGGCGACCACCTGTCGACGAGGCGCCGCGTGCTCCCGTCCTCCAGCTTGAGCCAGACCACCATCTTGCCCGGAGCCTCGGGGTAGAGGTCGAGGACCCAGCCCCGCACTATCCCGGCCTCCTGAGCTTCTCGAGTTCCTTGGCGAGGCGGCCTATCTTCTTGTGCTGGACGAAGAGGATGCTCATCAGGAGCGCCTCCGCGGAGAAGGGTGAGGCCTTGGCGTGCATCGAGGGGATGTACTCGTAGCACTCCCTCAGCATCTCGAGGAAGAGCTCCCTGTCCTCGGCCCTGAGGGCGTCGGCGAAGCCCCTCCAGCTCTCCAGCTCGAGCATTATCTCCCTGTCACTAAGGCTCATCCTTCCGCCTCCGCGAGCGCCTTGAAGTGGTGGAACGCGATCGCCATCGCCATCCCCTCGAACCTGGACGTCCTCACGGCGGCCGAGGACGCGGACGCGTAGAGCCGGGCGGCGTTGAGCATCTCGTCGAACGCCTCCCTCTCCCCCTTTGGGAGCGACCTCCGAAAGCGCCTCCACTCCTCTATCTCCTGCCCCTCGGCCATCCTGAAGGAGGGGGTCGTCCGTCCCATGCTAGCCCCCCCTCACCATGAGGTCGCGGAGCGCGAACTGCCTCGAGACCCTTTCCTTCTTGAACGGGTGCTTGACGAGGGTCCCCTCGATGTAGCCGCCGGACTCCTCCAGCTCGACGAGTATGTCGGCGTCCTGGGTTATCGCCCGGTCGTGCGCGGTCCTCGCGACGAGGGTGGTGAACGTGATGACCTTCCTCTTCTTCCTCACCTCGTCGAGCCCCCTCCTCACGGCGCCCGCGAGCCTCCTCGCCTCGTCCTCGCGGAGGCCCTGCTCGTCGTTTAGCATCCCCAGTATGTCGAGGAGGACCACGACCTTGGCCCCGTGCTCGTCGACCACCCGCCCCAGCTGCCTCGTGACGAGGTCGGCGGTCTGGTATATGGTGAACGCCCTGCTCGTCACCACGCGCCTCAGCGCCTTTCTCGGGTGGACCCCGTAGAGCTTGGCGAACGAGCCGAAGAGGTAGAGGTCGGAGCGGTTCCCCCCGTCGATGACCACCACCCCAGAGTCGGAGCCGCCCTGCTCCTTGGAGAGCTGGGCCCGGAAGCAGACGAACTCGGCGACCGCGTTGGCCCCCCTGCCCACGAAGCAGACGGACCACCCCGGGTCGATCCAGTGCCCCACTAGCGCGTCGAGCGCGGGGACGTTGAACGAGAGCCCGCGAAGGGAGGCGGCGGTCTGGAACTCGACGTTCGCAGCCCTCCTCCCCCCTGCGGAATAGTCCGAGCGCGAGATCTCCGACCACGCCTCGGGTATGCGCACCGACCTGCACGAGACGCTCGCCTCGAGGGCCGAGCCGCACCCCGGGCAGCGGTTCTCCAGCGACTCCACGGTCGGCCCCACCGGCTCGAGGGAGGCGGAGACGTTGAGTATGCAAGAGCAGCCGGAGCACGAGTAGACGAAGCGCTCCTTGTCTCCCGCCTCGGCGTTTTCGTAGAGGTAGTGGAGAGTCGGCATCACACAGGGAGGCGCGATTTCCATTTAAGCGCCAACGACCTTCCGAACGAAGCGGCGCGCGATACTTCGTGAAGACTCTCTGCTCGACCTAAGACGGCGCCGCCCGGCTACCTCTGCCGCGGACCCTGCAGGACCACCTGGACGTCCGCCGTCTGGTTCGAGTGTCAAACTATCGCGCCGGAACTCCGACACGGTTTTCGCATTCGATTTCAGAGGACGGCCCCGGACCGCTCGCTAGGCATAAATCTCCAGGATCTTCTCACAGGGCCATGCAAGAGTTCGGGACCATCAAGCAGACGGTGTTCTTCAAAGCCCCTCCGGAGGCAGTCTACGACGCCCTCCTCGACGCGGAGAAGCACTCGAAGTTCACGGGCTCTCCGGCGGCGACCAACGCGCGCGTGGGCGCGAGCTTCACAGCGTGGGACGGCTACATCACCGGGAAGAACCTGGAGCTCGTCAAGGCCAAGAAGATCGTCCAGGAGTGGATGACGACCGAGTGGCCCGACGGCTACCCGGTCTCGAGGCTGGAGTTCACCCTCACCGCCAAGAAGGGAGGGACCGAGCTCAACATGGCCCACTCGAACGTCCCGGCGGAGCAGTTGGAAAGCTACACGAGCGGCTGGAAGAGCTCGTATTGGGACCCTCTAGCAAAGTATCTCGCGAAGCAGACGCCCAACAAAGGCGCGAAAAAGCCGGCAAGAAAGGCCCCGCGGAAAAGGGCCGAAAGAAGTAGCTAGGCGTCGCTCGAGACGCCGTTCAGCCCGATGGGGGTCATGGTGACCTGTGGATAGTAGATCCACGTGGTCAGGTAGATCGAGTTAGCGTCGACCGGGTTGAGAGGGCTCGCCGTCGCCAGCTCGAGCCACTGGGTCCCGCTGCCGGAGACCTCGGACGAGAGGACGGTGGCGTCCACAAGGTGCCCTGACCCTGGTATCGTGCTCTCCGCCTTGATGACGACGGGCTCGCTCACGTTGGCGACCTGGCTATGCGAGCTCACCTCGAGATACATGGTCGACTGGACTCCGTTGGGGGTGAGCTGGAGCCCGGACTCCTCGCTGTAGAGGAGCGGGTATGCTGCGCCGTCGACCGTCACCACGAGCTTGGTCTCAACGTTGACCTGGACCGTGACGGGGAGCTTGACGGCAAGGGACTCGTCGAGGAAGCTCACCATGTACTGGCCCGGAGGGAGGTCGATCTGGGAACCTCCCCTTGTGTCCGTGACCATGGTGTAGGAAGTGGGGCTGCTGGAGTTGGTGATCGTTGTGACGAGCACCGGCCACTCGCCTATCGGGAGGTTCGAGGAGGACGTGGGCAGAGAGAGCTTGTCCGTCTCGTTCTGGTTCGAGAACAGCCTCACGACGAGGGCCCCCGTGGGCCCCTGCTTGCCCGCGTTGCCCGGCCCCAACGGGATGGTCGGATTTGCCAGCGACGAGGCGTCGAGGACCAGGACCATCAACAGCGAAATCAGCACGAGGCCGATCAGGGCGAACGCGCTGACCCACCTGGACGTCCTCGAACTCTTCAAGCGCGTCTCCTAGGAGGCAAAGCCTCCCGATGACTAAAAACGTTTCAAGGTTCGAGCATCTCGCAAGTTCTTAAGCCAGGCCCCCCTTACCGGAGGGAGACGAATATGGTCGACAACCAGCTCGTCCTGGCCGCGCTCCTCCTCGTCAACATCGTCCTCTACGCGCCGCTGGTCCTTGCGGCGACGGGGAGGAGGAGGCGCAAGGTAAAGGCCGACAACCTCGCAGAGGCGTTCACCGGGCTGGAGCTAGCTCTCAAGGAAACGGTCCCCGACCTCCCCGCGGGCTTCACGTGGGAGGAGGCCGTCGCTAGGCTAAAGTCCTCCGGCGTCAAGACCGACGGGATGGAGAACGCGCTCAAGGGTTACGAGGAGTACCGGTACGGGGGGATTCCTCTCCCTGACTTGGACTTCAACGAGGTAGTCAAGGTCGCCAACAAGCTCGGCAGGACGTCTTCGCTGAGGGGGAGCAGCGGCGTTGGGCGCTGAAATCCGCGACCGCGTCGTCGCAGAGGTGAGCAAGGTCGTAGTGGGGAGGGAGAAGGAGGTAGACCTCCTGCTCATGTGCCTCCTCGCCCGCGGGCACGTCCTCCTCGAGGGGGTTCCCGGAGTCTCCAAGACGCTCATCGCGAACGCGTTCTCAAAGTGCCTCGGCCTGCAGTTCAAGAGGGTCCAGTTCACGCCTGACATCCTGCCGCTGGACATCATCGGCGGCTTTGTGTTCAACATGAAGGAGAGGGAGTTCGAGTTCAGGAGGGGTCCGATCTTCACCAACATCCTCCTTGCAGACGAGATCAACAGGGCGCCCCCGAAGGTCCAGAGCGCGCTCCTCGAGTCGATGCAGGAGCTCCAGGTCACGGTCGAGGGGCACACAGAGAAGCTCCCCTTCCCGTTCATGGTCATAGCCACCCAGAACCCGATGGAGTTCGAGGGGGTCTACCCGCTGCCCGAGGGGCAGCTTGACAGGTTCATGGTCAAGGTGAGCTTCCGATACCCTAGCAAGGAGGTCGAGACCAACATCCTCAGGCGCAACCTCACCAATCTGGACCTTAACGAGGTCAAGACCGTCCTCACAGTCGGCGAGCTCGACGCCCTCGTCAGGCAAGTCGATGAGGTCAAGGTCTCCGACGAGGTCCTGGCGTACCTCGCGAGGGTCGCCGAGGCGACGAGGACAGAGGGTGCGCTGGTCCTGGGGGCGAGCCCGCGCGCCATGGTCCAGCTCCTCCACTGCGCTCGAGCTGAAGCCCTCCTCAAGGGGAGGAAGTACGTCACGCCCGACGACATCAAGAGCATTGCGAGCGACGTCCTCACGCACAGGCTCACGATTGACCGGGCCGCCGCACTGAAGGGCGTATCGAAGAACCCCGAGGCCATCCTGACGTCGATACTCGACAGGGTGGAGCCTCCACGCTAGCGACCCGCGGAAGAGACTACCTCATCGCCACGGTCCTGATTCTGGTCGCGGCGGACCTCCTCAACATCAGGCTCATGCAGGTCCTGGGGATCTCGCTCGCGGTCATGGCCGTCCTCTCGATGGTCATCTTCGAGCTCGCCATCAAGGGAGGGGTGAGCATCCAGATGGAGGGGGGCCACGTCAAGACACTCAAGGGAGAGGAGTACGAGAGCGTCCTCACGATAAAGTCTAGCGGGACCGACTGGATAGGCTCCGTCCCCACGACCTTCAAGATAGAAACGGGCCAGCTCGTGAAGATGGAGCCGATCTCCGAGGGCAGGATCCGCCTCCTCTTCCTCGGCAAGTATGCAGGGAGGACAGAGGGGGTGAGCGTGGGGATCTCCCTCACGGACCCGCTCCGGCTGATGAGGAGGGTCGACGAGGTCAGGAGGACGGACTTCGTCCTCGACACGCTCCCGCTTTCGCTCCTCGCCAGGGCGTCCCCCAGGAAGCTCACGGTGTTCGGGTTCGGAGAGCAGCCGACGGGGTATCCCGGGCCCGGGCAGGAGCTCTACGGCCTGGACGAGTACAAGTCCATGATGGACACGAAGGACATCATCTGGAAGCGCGTGGCCAAGTCCCCAGACGAGAGGCTCATCGCCCGGGTCAGGGAGGCCAGCGTCCGCGACGTGGTCAAGGTGGGGATAATCCAGTACGCGGAGAGGACGGGCGAGGCGAGGGCCGTTTGGATAGACTCGCTCTGCGAGGCCCTCGGGCAGGTCGGGCGCGAGGTCTTCGAGGTCGGCGCGAGGGTCACGCTCCAGTTCAACTCCCCGAGGAGGTACGGCGCGCGCGACGACGTGCAGCGCGTGACGGGAATGACCCAGATGACCGCGGTCGACCCGACGGACCTCGCCGAGGCCGTGATGTCAGTCTCCGTCGCCTCGCCGTCGAGGGACATCGAGTCTGTGGTCGGCGAGTCCGACTTCGTCGTCACCGGGCTCAAGGAGCTCGAGGACGAGAAGGTCGCCGCGGTGATAGCCGAGAGGCCGCTCCTCCTCATCAACGAGAAGGCTTCGCCCCTGGCGGCGTTCACCGACAGGTCTGTCCTCTGGACCGGGCACGAGAACCTCTTCCCCCTGATACGGAGGATGCTGGAGAGATAGGCGATGAGGAACAGGGTGCTGATAGCTTGCAGCGCGACGGTGGGCATCTCCCTCTACTTCGTCTACCTAGTCGCGACCGTGCTCTTCCTCCAGCACCTGCAGATCTCCTCGGTCACTCTCATCGAGTCTGTGATCATAATCACCCAGATAGTGAGGCTCGCCGGGATTATCGCGTACTACGGCTCGAAGCCGGCGAGGATCGAGGTGCTCCTGGTCCTCCTCTCGTTTGAGACCTTCATCGTGATGTTCCTCATCATCCTCTACCTCGTCGCGCCTAACCCGGCATACAGCGACCTCGCCCACACCATCTTCTCGACGTGGGTCGCCGCCCTGTTCACGGTCTTCCCGTCCTACCTAATCTTCGCCGGGGTGAACCAGATGCTGAACATGAGGAGCCTGATACTCGTGCTCACATCGATGACGCTTGAGTTCGGGTTCCTCGTCTTCGCCGCCAGCACGATGCTCGCGTACAGCGGCTCGTTCACCTTCGGGAGCTTCTTCGACTTCCTCATCGGGGCGGCCAGGCAGGACGTGGCCTCGGGCCTGATCCCGCAGCTCGCCTCTCTGGTGATCCTCATCCCCTCAGTGGCCGTCTACTGCGCGATGCTCATCTACGCGACCATACCGACGTCGACCAGCGCGGTCCCTCCCAAGGTCACCTTCGTCCTCCCGTTCGTCGCCGCTGCCGTCGCCCTCGGCTGGGTCTACGGCGCGGTCTACATCGCGCCGAATACGCTTTTATCCTTCACAGTGCCCTCAGTCGTGATTGTCGCCCTCCTCTGGGCCTACATGCGCCGGTAGGAAGGCGGCGCTCCTAGCCCTACTGGGACTCGCCCTCGCGGTCCTCCCTACAGGGGCTGGGGTAAACCTCGCATTCGGGCAGTCCGCTCCCTCGGCGGCCACCACCTCCCCCACAGACGCCGCGCTCGCAGGCGTGCCGATCTCCCTAGGCTTCAGCCCGTCGACGCTCACCCCCGTCGCGGACGGGACGCCGGTCTACACCGTGGGCGACACGGTCTGGGTCTACTCTGATTACAACTACTCGGTGCCGGTGTCGCTGACGACTGCGAAGATCAACGCCTCCGACTCGACCGACATCGTCACGGCCCGGCTGCTCGAGCCGCAGGACATCACGCCGCTCTACGCTTTCGACTCGTCGAGCGCTGACGGCCTGTGGAACCTCACGGTCGGGCCGCTGACGGGGGCGGTCGTGATCCCCGTCAGGTTCGTCAACCTCGCCGCGCACCCGGTCTCGCTCGGGCCCCTCGCCTACGGCCTGGAGGACGGCAACCTTTCGATAAGCACCACGGCCAAGCTGGGCGACACCTACGACCAGGAGGTCTGCGCCGCGGGCTCGGCCCAGAGCGCGGGGGTGTCGACGGGCATCCCCGCCGATGTGGCCCAGGGGGGCAACGTCACCCTGGCCCCAGGGAGCACGTTCGACATCAGGACGACCGGGAACGTGACCTCGCCCTTCTCCTTCTGGTTCGAGCTCTACCATCCGTACGCCCTCGACTTGACCTCGGCCAACAGCGTCGTTGTCAGCAACCTCGAGGCCGCCTCGTCCCAGCCCATCGCGATCTCGTCCAAGGGGACCGCCAACACCACGGTCACCTGGAACACGCCGCTCCGCGCGGGGAGGTACGACATGAGGACCTACTTCCAGAGCGCGACCAACCTCGACGTGGTCCAGAGCAGGCTCCTGATACTCAACTCGACGTCCTGGGTCTCGCTCACCAGCGTGTGCTCCCCGCAGGCGGTCTCCTCGCCGTCGATCTTCTACCAGGCGAGCCTCACCAAGGGAGTCCAGAACTGGCCACAGGACATGTACGTCATGTTCAGGGCCTATGGGGTGGAGGGGGTGGCCTCCTACCCCGTCAGCGCCGAGGTCTCGAGCGTGAGGTTCGTCGCCTCGCCCTGGAACCAGACCATCAGCGACGCGAAGATCAACGTCTCGCCTCAGCCGGGGGTCCAGACGAGCCAGCAGGGGAGCTCGCTCTTCGTGCTCGCGCAAAAGTACCCCGTCAACCTGAACCTCTCGCTCGCGATCAGCGGAGGGCCGGCCATGGAGGTTTCCACTCCCGTCCCGCTCATCCCGGCGCCGTTCACGGCCCAGACGGTGAGGGTGAGCCTGGCGAAGCTCACGGTGAACGTGGTAAGCGACCTGTCGGCGCCCTCCAACGTCCAGGTGACCGGCCCGGGCGGGCTCAACGTCTCGGGTGCCCTCACGGGGAGCAACCAGACGATGTCGTTGCTCCTGCCTTCAGGGTCCTACTCGGTGAGCGCCTCGCAGGCAGGATACTCTCAGAGCAGCGACGTCGCCCTGACCGACGGGACGGCCTCCTCGGTCACCCTGAACTTCAACACGTTCATGAGCTTCGAGATAATTCTGGTGGTCACCGCGGCCATCGCTGCGATAGCCAACGTGCTCGTGTTCGTGCTTCGTGGAAGGGGGCTTGGCGCGAGGCTGGGCCCAAAGTAGCAGGGCTTAGGTCCACTTGCCGAGAAGATAGCTTGCAGCCAGGTACGCAATGACCACTACGGCCCATGCCACTGCGATGGTCTGCTGCAATCCTAGCAACCGTAGCTACCTAAGCAAGCCTTCAGCATCCACAATAATTTAAGGTTACACGAAGACAGTTCCATAGGGCTCGCAACCCACCCGCGGGCGCTGGGAGTCCGCCGAGAGTGGCCGGTTCAGCCTTAAATCGGCCGTCGGGGCTCATCGGCCAACCATGCAGGGGAGCGTCAGGGACAATCGTCTTGCCAACGAGAAGAGCCCCTACTTGCTGAAGCACGCGCACAATCCTGTCGACTGGTTCCCGTGGGGGGAGGAGGCGTTCACGAAGGCGAGGTCGGAGGACAGGCCGGTCTTCCTCAGCATCGGGTACTCCACTTGCCACTGGTGCACGGTCATGGAGCGCGAGTCTTTCGAAGACGATAAGATCGCAGAGATCCTCAACTCAAAGTTCGTCCCTATCAAGGTGGACAGGGAGGAGAGGCCCGAGGTCGACGAGGTCTACATGAAGGCCGTGACCATGCTCACAGGGCAGGGGGGATGGCCCCTCTCCGTCTTCCTCACACCCGAGCTCAAGCCCTTCTACGGCGGGACCTACTTCCCTCCCGTCCCGCGCCACGGGCTCCCAGCGTTCCCGGAGGTGCTCGAGTTCATCGCCGACACTTGGAAGAACCGCCGCGACCAGGTGGTCCAGAGCTCCGAGGAGATCACGAAGCTCGTCGGCGACCAGTATGCCCTCAAGGGCGAGGGCGAGCTCTCGAAGGTCCTGCTCGACAACGCCTACGCCGCGGTCCTCCGCGCCCACGACCCTCAGTACGGGGGCTTTGGGAAGGCGCCAAAGTTCCCGCTGCCCAGCTACGCGGGGTTCTTGCTCCGCTACAACGCCAGGACCGGGAAGGGCCAGGCGCTCGGCCCCGTGCTGAAGACGCTCGACTCGATGGCCGCGGGGGGAATCCACGACCAGCTCGCGGGCGGGTTCCACCGCTACTCGACCGACAGGTACTGGCTCGTGCCCCACTTTGAGAAGATGCTCTACGACAACGCCCTCCTCGCGCGGGTGTACGCCGACGCCTTCCGCGCCACCCGCATGGAGAGGTTCGCGGCCACCGCGAGGGACACGCTCGACTGGATACTCGCCGAGATGACATCGCCGGAGGGCGGGTTCTATTCTGCGATGGACGCCGACACCCGGGAGGGGGAGGGATACTACTACACCTGGACTCCGGCCGAGGTGACGAAGCTGCTGGGTGACGCGCGGGGGAGGGCGTTCGGCGAGTTCTACGGGGTTACCGACGACGGAAACTTCGAGGGCCGCTCCATACTCAGCGTCACCACGACGACGGAGAAGCTCGCAGAGAAGCTCAACGTCTCGCGGGACCAGGTCAGGGAGGACTTGGAGCGCGGGAGGGCCGTCCTCCTCGAGGCAAGGCGCGAGAGGGACCGCCCCGAGGTCGACGACAAGGTCCTCGCCTCGTGGAACGGGCTCGCGATCTCCGCCTTCGCCTGCGCCTACGAGGCCCTGCAGCAGGCCAGGTACCTCGAGGCCGCGGAGAGGAGCGCGGAGTTCGTTCTTTCAAAGCTCGTCAAGAAGGGGACGAGCCCGATGCTCTCAAGGCGATACAGGGACGGCGAGGTGGCCCTTGCCGGGAACCTCGAGGACTACTCCTTCGTCGTGGCGGGGCTCCTCGACCTCTACGAGGCGTCCTTGAACTTCAGGTGGATGTCGGCGGCGATCACGCTCGCCGAGGAGATGGTCGCCCTGTTCTGGGACTCCCAAGGAGGGGCCTTCTACCTGAAGCCCCCCGGCCAGGAGATAGTGGCGATCAAGGAGGGGTACGACGGTCCTACGCCCTCCGGGAACTCCGTGGCGGCGCTCGACCTCCTCCGTCTCGCGGAGTTCACCGGAAACGAGGACTATAGGGAGAAGGCGGAGACCACCCTCAGGCTCTTTGCGGAGCCGATGGAGTCCTCCCCCACCGCCTACCTGGAGATGCTCGCCGCCCTTGACTTTTCATTCGGGGCGAAGGAGATCGTGATAGCGAGGGGAGCCGGAGACGTGCGCGAGATCGTCGAGGAGGTCCAGACCCGCTACCTCCCCACAAAGGTCCTGGCGCTCGCGGACGGCGACCCTGCCCTGACCAAGCTCACGGACGGCAAGGGGGCGATCAAGGGCCAGCCCACCGTGTACGTCTGCGAGAACTTCGCGTGCAAGGCCCCCGTCACCTCCCTCGAGGCCCTGAGGAGGCAGCTGGAGTCGCCTGCGGGCGCGGCTGGTGGCTAGATGAAGGCGGCAGTCCTCGTCGACTCTGAGAGGCCAAAGGTGAGCCAGGGCGAGGTCGTCTCCATCCTGAAGCGGTCGGGGATAGACCACTCGCAGGCCAGCCCGGATTTCGGGGTCGTTGTCGGGGGCGACGGCCTCTTCAGCCTCCAGGGACGGCAGCTCGGGATCCCGCTCCTCTTCGTGGGGACCAAGTCTATCAGGCCCACGGACTCAAAGGCCCGTCTCGCCGAGGTGTACCTCAGCAGCCTCGAGGCGGCGCTCAGGGAGGTCAAGGGAGGGAGGTACACGGTGGTAAGGCACCGGAGGCTCGAGGTCTCCATAGGCGGAGGGGAGTTCCGCGGCGAGATCTTCACGGACGTCTCGCTGGAGAAGGGGGCCGACAGCAACTGCATACGCTACACCCTCTCGGTCAACGGGAAGGGGACGGACTTCACCGACGCGGCCGTCTCCAACGGGATCGTCATCACCACCGCGGCCGGCTCGACCGGCTACTACTCCTATCTCGACAAGCTCGACCACAGCGACCGGTTGGAGCCCGAGAGGTTCACGAAGATCGGCGAGGACGAGGTCGGGGTCTGCCACATCGCCCCCGTCTACACGTCCAGGGAGGGGACCAACGCCCACCCGCTCCGCTACAAGGTCCCGTGGGGAGCGAGCTTCAAGATAACTCTGGACAGGGACGCCGACGCCCACCTCTTCGGCGTGACCAAGTCGAGGAAGGGCCTGAGGATAACGACAAAGGACACGGTCGAGGTCGGCCCCAGCAGGCACACGACCAACGTGATCAGGCTGGATTCCCGGCACCACGAGCCGCGCCGGGGTTCACCGGGGCCGTGACAGAATTCCCCGGCGACCTGGGCTAGGCCGTCTTTGCGAGAAGAGAGACGAGCTGCTCTGGGCCGGCTACCACCGGAGTGGCGTCGAGCTGGACCTTCACGCTCTCCTGGTCCTTGAGCCCGTTGCCCGTGCAGATGCATACCACCGTCGCGTCGCTGGGTATCTTGCCCATGAGCTTCTTGAGCGCCGCAAGCGGCGTGGCGCTCGCAGGCTCCACGAAGATCCCTTCGCTGGCAGAGAGGTCCATCCTCGCCGCGATTATCTCCTCGTCGGTGACAGAGAGGGCGATGCCGTTCGACTCCTTGAGGGCCGCGAGGGCCTTCTTCCAGGAGGCCGGGTTGCCGATGTTTATCGCGGAGGCGATGGTGTGCGGCTCGACGGGATTGACCGAGTCCCTGCCCTTCGTGAACGCGTCGACGATGGGAGAGGCCCCGGCCGCCTGGACTCCGACCATCCTCGGGAGGGACCTTGAGATGCCCCAGTGCTCGAGCTCCTTGAACCCCTTCCAGATCGCGCTGATGTTCCCCGCGTTGCCCACGGGGAGGACGACGTAGTCGGGGACCTTGTGCCCCAGCTGCTCGAAGAGCTCGTACGCGTTCGTCTTCTGGCCCTCTATCCTGTAGGGGTTGACAGAGTTCATCACGGAGAGCTCGCGGATCTCGGTGGCGACCTTGAGCGTCATGTTGAGGGCGGCGTCAAAGTCCCCTGATACCCTGATGATCCTCCCGCCGTAGGCTGAGACCTGGGCCATCTTCCCCGCGGCGACCTTGCCCGCCGGGACGGTCACCATGGCGGTCACCCCGGCCCTCGCCGCGTACGCCGACATGGAGGCCGCTGTGTTGCCTGTCGAGGCGCAGACGAGGAGCTTGGCCCCGCCGCCCACCGCCCTGGTGACGGCGACGGTCATCCCCCTGTCCTTGAAGGAGGACGTGGGGTTCTGGCCCTCGTTCTTGACGTGGAGCCTGCTAAGCCCCAGCTTGGCGCCGATCCTCGCGACGTGGACGAGAGGGGTCATGCCCTCCGAGAGCGAGACGACCTTCGCGTCCTCGGGAAGGGGGAGGGCCTTGCGGAACCTCCAGATCCCTGGCTGCGAGTTCGGCCCGTAGAGGGCGTCTCGGGACACCCCGTCCTCCTTGATGAGCTCTAGGAGGTTGGAGCACTTTGCGCACATGTAGCTCCGGACGTCCTCTGGGTAGACGGTCCCGCAGCCCGTGCACTTTTGGACCCAGCCCCTAGCTACCTTTGACAACTCTCGCTCCTTCTCCTACGCGGGTCACGTAGCCCCGCGAGCTGACGCCGCCCTCTTTGAACCCCGCGGTCATGGCCTTGAGGACCTTCTTGGGGTCATTCTTCTTCTTGTCCACGATCGCGAGCATCGACGGCCCCGCGCCGCTTATGCAGACGCCCTCGGCGCCCGCTTCGATCGCCATAGACCTCACCGAGTCGTACCCCGGTATCATCTTCTTCCTCGCGGGCTCGACGATCTTGTCGACCATCCCCCTTCCTATCAGCGAGATGTCCTTGTTCGCCATGCCGACCACCATCATCGTCGCGTTGGAGAGGTTTGCGACGAACGAAGCCATCGGGACCGTGCTCGGCAGCAGCGACCTCGCATACTCGGTCTTCCTCTTGGGGACCTCCATGATGGGTGTGGCGACGCAGACCGCGAGCCGCTGAGGAGGGTCATACCTCACCGCGGAGGGCCTCTCGCCCGGCTTGACCACGACGAAACCTCCCAGTACCGATGCGGAGACGTTGTCATAGTGCCTCGAGCCCGAGGTCGCGCCCTCGCCCATCCCCGCGTAGTAGATCATCTCGTCGGCGCTGAGCCCGAGGTCGAAGAGCTCGTTCATCGCGAACGCCGCGGCGGCCGCGGAGGCCCCGCTGCTCCCCATCCCTCGGCCTATCGGGACCTGCTTGTCCAGCTGGAGGAGAATCTCCCTCTCGACCCCAAGTTCCTTGGCCATCACGTAGGCGACCACCGCGGCCGCGTTGTCGCTCGAGCTCTTGGGGACGCCGAGCCCTGTTACCTTGGCCATCTTCACGAAAGGAGGCCCTGACTTTCCAGCTGTGAGCTTGACTCGGTCGGTGGGGCTCTCAAAGGCGAGCGCGAAGACGTCGAATCCTGGGCCGAGGTTCGCCGAAGAGCCCGGGGCCTCGACCAGAATCTGATCCAAAGTGTGCTTCCCGCGCTTCATTCTCGGTGATTATATGAGTGTATTCCGTGATGTCGACGACCAGGCGCAAATCTATTTCTAGCGTCTTGTGAAACACAGGAGAGCTTTCTCGTGTCCACGTCCCTCAAGCCCCGCGAGTACCAGGAGAAGATCGCC
>Ga0335078_10004022_pt1 | contig 21854 bp, 18 predicted proteins | sample Lox_Sample_32_FD_206711 | JGI IMG/M metagenome (GOLD analysis project Ga0335078, IMG submission 206711) | Soil microbial communities from Loxahatchee National Wildlife Refuge, Florida, United States - Lox_Sample_3.2 | ecosystem: Environmental > Terrestrial > Soil > Wetlands | place: USA...
GCGGGACGGTTGGCCAGCGGATCCTTGCGGGTGGCGATCTTTTCTTTTTCCTGCCGCGGCTCGGCCAGGTCGGGAGGCGGCGGCAGCTTGGCAGGGGGGATGGCGGAGAAGTATTTCGCCACCATGGCCTTGGCCTGTTCGGGATCGAAATCGCCGACAATCGCCAGGGCGGCGTTGTTGGGTGCGTAGTAGGTCTTGAAGAAATCCTGGACGTCGGTGAGCGTGGCCGCTTCGATGTCTTTCAGCTCGCCGTAGAAATTGTGCGCGTTATACCAGTTCGAGTTGGCGTACTGCGGCATCCAGAGCCAGGGGAAACCGCCGTAGGGCTGGTTCAGCACGTTGACCTTGACTTCGTTGCTGACCACGCCCTGCTGGTTTTTCAGATTTGCTTCGGTGATGTCGAGTCCCTTCATGCGGTCGGCTTCGGCCCACAACGCGGTTTCGAGCTTGTTCGACGGGAGCAGCTCGAAGTAGTTGGTGAAGTCGAAGCGGGTGGAGCCGTTGAGGATTCCGCCGTTGGCCTGTACCAGGCGGATGAATTCCATCTTGCCCAGGTTCTGCGAGCCTTGAAACATCATGTGCTCGAACAGGTGTGCGAATCCGGTGCGGTCCTTGGGCTCCACGCGAAACCCGATGCGGTAATACACCGCGGTGACCACGGTGGGAGCGGTGGTATCGGGCGATAGAATGACGCGCAGGCCGTTGGGCAGCTTGTAATAAGTAATGGGCACGTGAAAGCCTCCTGGCTCTTCGGCTGGTAGCGGCGGCAGTGCAGCGATGGCGATCAGCGGCAGCGCGCAGACCACGGCGGACAGAAAGCGCATAGCGTTATGACGCTCCTACTCCGCATACGGTAGCACGGGAACGCAACCAGAGGACGCTGTCCCACGCTGCCACGGGGCGTCAGCCGCCGCCGACGAACTGAACGATCTCCAGGCTGGCGCCATCGGCGAGCGGCGTAGCGGCCCAATCGTGCGGCTTGACGATGCGGCGATTGAGCTCCACGGCCACCCGCGAGGGATCCAAATTCAGCTCCGCCAGCAAGCCCTGAATCGTCTGGCCGGGGGAGACGGAATGCGCCTCACCATTCACGGCAATTTGGATTCGATCGTTGGTTGACACTGTTCTTCGGCAACCATTATAGTCAAGTTTAAGCCACATGCCTCAGACGTACCCTGAAATCTACTGGCCTGTTCTGCTGCAAGGGCTGATCGCCATGGCCGTGGCCACCGGCATGATCGGGGCGTCCTACATACTGGGCAAAAAGATCCGGAACCGCGTGAAGGACATGCCCTATGAGTGTGGCATCACGCCAACCGGGAGCGCGCGGGAGCGATTCAGCGTGAAGTTCTACCTGGTGGGCATGCTGTTCATCGTGTTCGACATTGAGTCCATATTTCTGTATCCGTGGGCGGTCGTGTACCGCGAATTGAAGATGTTCGCCTTTTTTGAGATGCTGGTCTTCATCGCCCTGGTGCTGGCGGGTTTTTTCTATATCTGGAAAAAGGGCGCCCTGGATTGGTCCGGAGCCGGCCAGCCGCGCCGACAGTGACCGAATTCGATGCTTCCTGAAAACTTGAAGGAACATGCTACCGCCGCCGCTGTGGAGGCGTTCGATGCCACCGCCATCGTGTCCGGCAAGTTCGATCGAGGTGAGCTGACACTGGAGATCGCGGCGGGAAAGATTGTCAGTGTTTGCGGGTTCTTGAAATGCGAGCGGAGCTTTGTGCGCTTGAGCACAGTTACGGGAGTCGATTGGTATCCCAGCGAACCGCGCTTCGAAGTCGTATACCATTTGCAGGCGGTGGAACGGAATGAGCGGCTGCGCTTGAAGTGCCGGTTGCCGGGGAAGGATCCGGAAATCGATTCAGTGACCGAAGTGTGGCGCAGCGCAGGGTGGTACGAGCGTGAGACCTTTGACCTCTTCGGCGTGCGTTTCCGCAACCATCCGGATCTGCGGCGCATCATGCTACCGGAAGACTGGGAGGGGTATCCCTTGCGGAAAGACTATAGCGTAACGGGGTCGCGAGTGTGAGCGAAGCCACTTTACCCGGCGTCGAGGCAGTCGCCGCGGAAGAGCCTACCGGAGGCAAGCCGCGCAGTCTTACCCTGAATATGGGCCCGCAGCATCCCTCTACGCACGGCGTGCTGCGCCTGCAACTGGAGTTGGATGGCGAGACTATCGTCAAATGCCAGCCGGATATCGGCTATTTGCACACCGGGATCGAGAAGGAGTTCGAGGTCAAAACGTATCAGCAGGGCGTAACGCTGACCGACCGTATCGATTACCTGGCGCCGCTTTCGAACAATCTGTGCTACTGCCTGGCGGTCGAGAAACTGCTGGGCCTGGAAATCCCGCCGCTGGCGCAATGGACGCGCGTGATGCTCACCGAATTGACGCGGCTGAACAGCCACCTGGTGTGGCTGGGAACGCACGCCATCGATATCGGGGCCATGAGCGTGTTTCTGTACTGTTTCCGCGAGCGCGAAGACATCCTGCGGATCTTCGAAATGTATTCGGGCCAGCGCATGATGACCAGCTACTTCCGCATCGGCGGCCTGGCGCTGGAACCTCCGCGCGGATGGCAGCAGCGCGTGCGGACCTTTATCGACGCGTTTCCGGCCAAGGTGGATGAGTACGAGAACCTGCTGACGAATAATCGAATCTGGATCGGGCGCACGCGCGGGGTTGGCTACATGTCGCTTGAGGACATGTTGGACTTGGGTGTGACGGGACCCATGCTGCGCGCCGCGGGCTTGAAGTGGGATTCGCGCAAGAAAGAGCCATATTCGAGTTACGACCAGTTCGATTTTGAAATCCCGACGCGCACGGAAAGCGACGTGTACGCGCGCTACCAGGTGCGCGTCGAGGAGATGCGGCAGAGTGCGCGGATCGTGAAGCAGGCGCTCGAAGGCATGCCCGGCGGCCGCTGGACGGCGGACGCGCCGCACGTTGTGCTGCCAGACCGGGAAAAGATGAAGACGCAGATGGAGGCGCTCATCTACCATTTCAAGATTGTGACCGAGGGCTTCCGCGTGCCTGCCGGCGAGGTGTACCAGACGATCGAATCGCCGCGCGGCGAGGTGGGTTATTACGTGGCGAGTGACGGTACGGCGCATCCTTACCGCGTGCACGTGCGGGGCCCCAGTTTCGGCAATCTGCAGGCGGTGCCGCGGATGGTGGTGGGCACGCTGATCGCGGATGTGATTGCATCGATCGGAAGTATGGATTTTGTGTTGGGGGATTGCGACCGGTGACCAGCACCCAGAACCTAGCGCTCAGCACCCTCTTACTATGACTTTTTCGACCGAGTTAGAAGCGCGCTTCGCCAAGTTGCTCAACAGCTACCCGCCGGGGCGGCAGCGGTCGGCGGTGATTCCCATGCTGCTGTATGCGCAGGATGAGGTCGGCGCGGTGACGCCGGAGCTGGTGGACGAAGTGGCGCAGCGGGCCGGTGTGACTCCCTTGCAGGTGGAGGAAGTGATTGGTTATTACTCCATGCTGCATCGCAAGCCGCTGGGTAAGTATCATGTGCAGATCTGCACTAACATCAGTTGCCTGTTACGCGGTGGCATGGAGCTTTGGGAGCATGCCTGCGAGAAGGTTGGCGTGGGCCACAAGGAAGTCACGGCGGACGGGCAGATCTCGCTCGAAGAGGTGGAATGCATGGGCGCGTGCTCGTGGGCGCCGGCCATCCAGGTGAATTACGATTTTTACCACTTTGTGACTCCAGAGAGACTCGATCAACTGATTGACAGCCTGAGGAAGAACCACTAAGCCGATGCTCTACAACGAACCGCATCCGCTGGAAACCAGGATACTGACGAGGCGCTTCGGCCTGGAAAACTCGGCATCCATCGATACTTATCTGGCGACGGAAGGCTACCAGGCCTTCGAGAAGGCCGCGGGCATGAAGCCGGAGCAGATCATCGAGGAAGTGAAGATCTCGAACCTGCGTGGGCGCGGCGGCGCGGGGTTTCCCACCGGCCTGAAGTGGAGCTTCGTGCCGCGCAATTCTCCCAAGCCGAAGTACATCGTGGTGAACGCGGACGAGAGCGAGCCGGGCACATGCAAAGACCGGCTGCTGATGGAGAACGATCCGCACCAGTTGATCGAAGGCGCCATGATCGCGGGCCTGGCGGTGGATGCGCACGCCGGCTACATCTACATCCGCGGCGAGTATCGCTACCTGATCGAGATCATGGATAAGGCCATCGCGGAGGCCTACACGCGCGGATATCTGGGCAAGAACATCCGCGGCACGGGTTTCGATTTCGATCTGTACACGCACACCGGCGCGGGCGCTTACGAATGCGGCGAGGAATCGGCGTTGCTCGAGTCGCTGGAAGGCAAGCGTGGGATTCCGCGCATCCGGCCGCCGTTCCCCGCGGTGGTTGGGGCGTTTCAATGTCCCACCGTGCTGAATAACGTGGAGACTTATTGCGCGGTGCCGGCGATTATTCGCGATGGCGGGGCGGCCTTCGCGGCGCTGGGCGTGCCGAAAGCGGGCGGCACGAAGCTGACTTGCCTGACGGGTCATGTGAATCGGCCGGGCGTGTACGAGTTGAAGCTGGGCTTTCCGGTAAAGACCATGATCGAGGAAGTCGGCGGCGGAATCCTGGGCGGCAAGAAGCTGAAGGCGTTTATTCCGGGCGGCTCGTCGTGTCCGGTGCTGACCGCCGCGGAGTGCGAAGGCCTGACCATGGATTACGACGCGATGGCCAAGGCCCAAACCATGCTGGGATCCGGCGGCGTGGTCATTATGCACGAGGATACTTGCATGGTGAAGGCCGCGCTGCGCATCATGCGGTTTTATGCGCATGAAAGCTGCGGCTGGTGCATTCCCTGCCGCGAAGGAACTACATGGATTCGCAAGTTGCTGCAGCGGTTCCACGAAGGCATGGGACAGCGCAGCGACATCGCGCTGATCGGCGACCTGGCGAAGAATATGCTCGGAAAGACTTTTTGTCCGCTGGGCGATGCGGCCGCGCTGCCGACCATATCGATCGTGGAGAAGTTCTCCCACGAGTTTGAAGAGCACCTGAACGGGAAGCCGTGCCCGTACGAACACGCTCGAGAAATGGTGACGGCGTGAAGGATCTTAGCCGCAGACCTACTAAGGACTGGAACCGCGGATGGAAACATCTGCGTGCATCTGTGTGCATCTGTGGCTGATTAACTAGAATGGCTGACTTAGTAAATCTCACGATCGACGGCCGGGCGATCCAGGCGGCGCCGGGCACTCTGGTGATCGACGCCGCCAAACACTCCGGTATCGAGGTGCCCGCCTTCTGCTACTACGAAGGGCTGACGCTGCAGGCCGCCTGCCGCATGTGCCTGGTCGAAGTGGAGAAGGCGCCGAAGCTGATGACCGCATGCACTCTGCCCGTCGCGGAAGGCATGGTGGTGCGGACCGAAACGCCGCAGGTGGCCGCGGCGCGCAAGTCGATGCTGGAATTCCTGCTGGCCAACCATCCGCTGGATTGTCCGGTGTGCGACAAAGGCGGCGAGTGCGAATTGCAGGACATGACCTTCCGCTACGGCGCGGGCGAAAGCCGCTTCAGCGAGACGAAGGTCCACGTGGACGAGAAGCAGTTTTCGCCGGTGGTGTTCTTCGACAATCCGCGCTGCATTCTGTGCTACCGTTGCGTGCGCATCTGCAACGAAGGCATGGGGGTGGGCGCGCTGGGAGTGATCAACCGCGGAGTGATTTCGGAGATCGCGCCGAACAAGGGCGATCACCTGGAGTGCGATGAATGCGGCATGTGCATCGACATCTGCCCGGTGGGCGCGCTCACCAGCGGCATCTACCGCTATCACACGCGGCCGTGGGAGATGCAGCACGTGGGCACGATTTGCACGCACTGCTCGAATGGCTGCAAGACCACGCTGGGCGTGCGCAACGGCGAGATCATCCGCGGGAACAACCGCGACCGCTCCGGAATTAACGGCGAGTTTCTGTGCATCAAGGGCCGCTATGCCTTCGATTTCTATAACCATCCCGAGCGCCTGCTGGCGCCGCTGGTGCGCGTTAACGGCAAGTTAGAAGAGGTTTCGTGGTCACGGGCGCTACAGACCGTAGCGGCGAAGTTCAACGAAGTGCGGGCCCGCGGCGGCAAGTTTGGCGTGATCGGCTCCAGCCACACCACCAACGAAGAGAATTACTACCTGCAGAAGTTCGCGCGCAAGGTGCTGGGCACCGGCAATATCGACCATCAACGCAGCGGCGATGTGCCGGCGCTGCTGGATGCGCTGAGCGGCAAGAGCGGCAAACTGGCCACCACAGCGAGTCTGTACGAGAAGAAAGCGGTGCTGGTGATCGGTGCGGACTTGGCGCTGGAGCAGCCGTTGCTCTCCTTCCAGATCCGCGCGAACTATCGCCATCACCAGGCGCATGTGTATGTGGTGTCTCCGGAGGCGGTGCGCGAGGACAAATACGCGGTGGCCAGCGTGCGCGGCGGCGATCTTGAGGCCCTTGAGACTCTGCGCGACAAGCTGAAGGCCGAGCCGGAGCTGGTGATTATTTTCGGCGACGCGATCAAGGGCGACGCTGTGCGGGCGCTGGTGGATTTTGGCGAGTCGCTCGGCATTCCGGTTGAATATGTCTGCCTGGTGGATTATGCGAATTCGCGCGGCGCGATCGATATGGGGTTGCTGCCGGATGCAGGCGCGCTGGCGCTGCCGGACATGCTGGCGGCACAAGATCTGGACGTGCTGTGGGTTGTAGGCGCGAATCCGGGGGCTGGTGCGGCGGGCCGGTTCGTGGTGGTGCATGATTTGTTCCTGACCGAAACCGCCCAGGCCGCCGACGTCGTGTTCCCTGCGGCATCCGCTTACGAGAAGAACGGCACGGTGACCAACGTGTGCGGAGAGGTGCAACGGTTGCGGAAGGCGGTCTCGGCGATGGGCGCCAAGCCGGACCTCGAAATCATGGGCCTGCTGGCGCGCGACATGGGAGTGGCTGCTGAGCTGGGCCCGTGGAATCCGGACACAGTCTTCGAAGAAATCCGGCGCAACGTGCGCGGATACGATGTCCCCCTGCCGGTCCTGGAAGTGGGGGGGGCGGCCCAGACAGCGGCTGTGAACGGGCGGGTGCGGCTGGACGGCCGTCCCGAATTGATCCGCTCATCGCACGACAATCTCTTCAACTCGGGAACGCTGGGGCGCTATTCTAAAGTACTGAACTCCGTGGTAGAGCGCCACGGCTATCGATAAATGAACTTCTTCCTGCTGAGCCTGATCAAGGCCGTGGTGGTGGCGTTTGTTCTGCTGACCGCGCTTGCGTATCTGCAATGGGTGGAGCGCAAGGTGATCGCGCACATCCAGGTGCGCATGGGGCCGTACCGCGTGGGCCCGCACGGTCTGCTACAGCCGCTGGCGGACGTCATCAAGCTCATCACCAAGGAAGACCTGATTCCGCCGCACGCGAACAAGTTTCTCTACCTGGGCGCGCCGTTCTTCGCGGTCACCATGGCGCTGCTGTCGATTTCGGTGATTCCGTTCGGGTCTGAGATTCACGTCCTGGGAAACACCACGTGGATGCAGTTGACGGATCTGAACATCGGCATCCTGTTCGTGCTGGCGATTTCCTCGATGAGCGTGTATGGCGTTGCGATGGCGGGGTGGGCTTCGAACAACAAGTATTCCCTGCTCGGCGGCCTGCGCAGCTCGGCGCAGATGATCAGCTACGAGCTGCCGTTGAGCATGGCGGTGGCGGCGCCGCTGCTGCTGGCGAATACGCTGAGCCTGCGGCACATCGTGCTGCAGCAGACCGGCTACTACCTGGGTTTCATTCCGCGCTGGAGCATCTTTCAAGGTCCCATGCCGCAGATCTTCAGCTTCATCATTTTCCTGATCGCGGCCTTCGCGGAGACCAACCGTGTGCCCTTCGACTTGGCGGAAGCGGAGAATGAGCTGGTAGCCGGATTCCACACGGAGTACAGCAGCATGAAGTTCGCGGCGTTTTTCATGGCGGAATACGCGAACATGATCACGGTCTGCTCGATTACCACCACGTTGTTTCTGGGGGGGTGGCTGCCGCTTTGGCCGGCGTCGGCGGGATCGAGCTATGTGCCCACGCTGGTGTTTCTGGGGGGGGCCGCGGTGGCGCTGTATCACGGATTGAATCCCGCGCGGCGGATGGACCGCCTGACGTTGCCGGTGGTGGCGGTCGTGTTTTTCCTCATCGCGGTGGCGTTCCTGGTCCCGGCGGTACAAGCCGTGCTCCTGCCGTTCTTCTGGTTCGCGGCCAAGACCGGCGCGCTCCTGTTCCTGTTCATCTGGATTCGCGGCACGCTGCCGCGTTTCCGTTACGATCAACTGATGGGCTTCGCGTGGAAATTCATGTTCCCGGTGGCCGTCGCCAACCTGATGGTCACCGGTCTTTTGGTGGCCGCGTTCTCCTGACATGGACGTTATCCTGTTCCTGATCTTCGCGGTGATTGCGGTGGTCTGCGGCATTAACGTGGTGGTGCAGACGCACCCGATTTCGAGCGCCATTTCGCTGATCGGCGTGATGGGGTCGCTGGCCGTACTGTACCTGCTGCTGGGCGCCGAGTTCCTGGCGGCGGCGCAGGTGATCGTCTACGCGGGCGCCGTGATGGTGCTGTTCGTGTTTGTGATCATGCTGCTGAACGCGGGCGCGGAGACGCGCCGCGGCAGGTCGCTGCTGGCGCAACTATTGGGGATACCGCTACTGCTGGTGTTCCTGGGGCTGATGGCCTACTTCGCCCAGCGGCTGTTTCCGGCAACCGCCATGGTGCGCTTTGGTGCGTTCCGCGGCGGCACGGCGCTGGACGTGGGAGAGGCGCTCTTCACCCGGTTTCTGCTGCCCTTTGAAGTAGTCTCGGTACTGATCCTGATCGCCATTCTGGGCGCCGTGGTGCTGGCCCGAAAGGAGCTGGACTGACATGACGGGCGTGCCGCTCTCGTGGTATCTGATCCTCAGCGCGGTGCTGTTCTCGCTGGGTGTGGCGGGCTTCCTGCTGCGGCGCAACGTGATTACGGTTTTCATGTCCATCGAGCTGATGCTCAACGGTGTGAACCTGAGCTTCATCACGTTCTCGTACCAGTTGCGGCAGGTGAACGGACAGATCTTCAGCTTCCTGGTGATGGTGGTGGCGGCCGCGGAAGCCGCCGTGGGGCTGGCCATTATCCTGACGGTGTTCAAGAACCGCGCGACGCTGAACATTGACGACGTAAGTTCGATGAAGGACTGATGCAACTCTGGCTCATTCCCGTTTTTCCATTGACCGGGTTCCTGCTGAACGGGATCTTCGGACGGCGCTGGTCGAAAGCCGTCATCCACACGATCGCCGTGGGATCGGTGCTGCTGTCGTTCGCCTGGGTGCTGAAGACGCTGGCGGGTCTCGGCGATCTGAGCGCGGCGCACACCGAGCAGTACTTCACCTGGATCCAAAGCGGCATTCTCCATGTGGGAATGGATTTCACGGTCGACCGGCTCACAGCGGTGATGCTGCTGGTGGTGACCGGCGTCGGCCTGGTGATCCACATTTACTCGATCGGCTACATGGCGCACGAAGGCGGTTACCAACGCTTCTTCGCGTACATGAACCTGTTCATGTTCTTCATGCTGATCCTGGTGCTGGCGGCCAACTACCTGGTGATGTTCGTGGGGTGGGAAGGTGTGGGCCTGTGCAGCTACCTGCTGATCGGCTTCTACTTCGACAAGAAGTTCGCCACCAACGCGGGCAACAAGGCGTTCATCGTGAACCGCATCGGCGATTTCGGTTTTTCGCTGGCCCTGTTCCTGATCGTGGTACATTTCGGAACGCTGGATTTCGGCGCGGTGTTCACGGCGGCAGGTGGAAAATCGGAAGGCACGCTGACGGCCATCGCCCTGCTGCTGCTGGTCGGAGCGTGCGGCAAGTCCGCTCAGCTTCCGTTGTATGTCTGGCTGCCGGACGCCATGGCCGGACCGACGCCGGTCTCGGCGCTGATCCACGCGGCCACCATGGTGACCGCCGGCGTGTACATGGTGGCGCGCTCGGCGGCGATTTTCACGCGGGCGCCCGCAGCCATGGAAGCCGTGGCCATCGTCGGCGTGGCGACGGCGTTCTTCGCGGCCACCATCGGCATGCTGCAAAACGATATCAAGAAGGTGTTCGCCTATTCCACCGTTTCGCAGCTCGGCTACATGTTTCTGGGCGCGGGGGTGGGCGCGTTTTCGGCGGGCATCTATCACCTGGTGACGCACGCGTTTTTCAAAGCCCTGTTGTTCCTGGCCTCCGGCAGCGTGATTCACGCGCTCTCCGGCGAGCAGGATCTGCGCAATATGGGGGGGCTGGGGAAGAAGATCCCCTGGACGTTCGCCACCATGCTCTGCGCGGGCGTGGCCATCGCGGGCGTACCGCCGTTCGCGGGCTTCTATAGCAAGGACGCGATTCTGGCGGCGGCGAATAATCATGCGCCGTGGATGTACTGGGTGGGCGTAATCACGGCGGGCATGACGGCCTTCTACGTGTTTCGCGCCATCTTCATGGCGTTCCTGGGCGAGTATCGCGGCAAAGGGCACCCGCACGAATCGCCGGCTGTAATGCTGGTGCCGTTAGTGATACTGGGGGCGCTGTCTCTGGTGGGCGGCTACCTGTTTCGGGTGCCCGGGTACCTGGCGCCGCTGTTTCCCCTGGCCGTGGAGAGCCACGACATCAGCCCGATGCTGATCTCAGTCGCATTTGGATTGGGCGGCATCGCGCTGGCGTGGGTGTTTTACGTCGTGCGGCCCGGCTTGCCCGATCAACTGGCGGCCACCTTCAGCGGCCTTTACAAGCTGGTCTACAACAAATACTTCGTGGACGAGATCTACGGCGCGGTAGTGGTGACGCCGGTGGTCTCGGGATCGCGCGAAGTGCTGTGGAAGGGCGTGGACGTGGCGGTGATCGATGGCGCAGTGAACGGCGCCGGCAACCGCGCGCGGGGCATCGGCGGCGTGCTCAAGCTGCTGCAATCGGGCAACATTCGTAGTTATGCAACCTGGGTGCTGCTGGGCGGCGTGGTTCTGCTCTTCGTCATGGGTGTGATGGGAGGCCTGCGATGAACCTGCTGGACATCGTGCTGGCCATTCCGCTAGTGGGCTTTCTCGCACTGCTGCTGGTGCCGCGCTCGGCGGACAAGGCGATCCGGATGGGGTCGCTGGGATTTTCGCTGGTGGCCTTCGTGACTTCGCTGGGACTGGCATTCGGATTCCAGAAGACCTTTGCCGGCGACCAGTTTGTTACAGACCTGGTTTGGGTAGTCTCGCCCAACATTCACTACCATGTGGCGCTCGATGGATTGAGCCTGTGGCTGGTGATCCTGACCACATTCCTCACGCCGATCTGCATTCTGATTTCCTGGAAATCAATCCATAGCCGCGCCAAGGAATTCTTCGCCTTCATGCTGCTGCTGGAGTTCGGGCTGGCGGGCGTGTTCGCCGCGCAAGATCTGTTCCTGTTCTACGTGTTCTGGGAAGTTTCGCTGGTGCCCATGTATTTCATCATCGGGATCTGGGGGCACGAGCGGCGCATCTACGCGGCGGTGAAGTTCTTCCTGTATACGACGGTCGCTTCCATGCTGATGCTGACCGCCATCATCTATGTCTACAACCGGGCGGGCACGTTCGACTATTCGAGCATTATGACGATGCTCAGCAACGGCCGGCTGTCGTTCAGCCCGGCGGCACAGATGCTGCTGTTCCTGGCGTTCTTTGTAGCATTCGCGGTGAAGGTGCCTATATTCCCACTGCACACCTGGCTGCCGGACGCGCACGTGGAAGCGCCGTCGGCCGGATCGGTGATGCTGGCGTCGGTAATGCTGAAGATGGGCGCCTACGGCCTGGCGCGATTCTGCCTGCCGATGTTTCCGGGCGCCGCGCGGACCTGCGCGCCGTGGATCGTGGTGCTGGCCATTATCGGCATTATCTACGGAGCGCTGGTGGCCATGGTGCAGCCCAATCTGAAAAAGCTGGTGGCGTATTCCTCGGTGAGCCACCTGGGCTTTGTCGTGCTCGGTATCTTCTCGTTCACGCAGTTGGGCATGGATGGCGCGGTCTACCAGATGCTCAATCACGGCATCTCAACCGGCGCGCTGTTCGTTCTGGTGGGCTTGCTGTACGACCGGCGGCACTCGCTGGCGATTGCGGATTACGGCGGCGTGGCTACACCTGCTCCCTGGCTCTCGACCGTCTTCATGATCACGATGCTGGCCAGCATCGGCTTGCCCCTGCTGAACAACTTTGTGGGCGAGTTCCTGGTGCTGCAAGGCTCGGCGCAGGCCAATTTTCATTGGACGATCTTCGCCGCGATCGGCGTGATCCTATCCGCGTGCTACATGCTGTGGATGTATCAGCGCGTGTTTTACGGCGAGACTTCCGATGAGGTGCGGCATCATGTCTTCGATCTGAATCCGCGCGAATGGGCCGCCGTATTGCCGCTGGTCGTGATGATGGTTTGGATGGGAGTGTACTCACAATCCTTCCTGCCGGCGGTGAGGCGGACCACGGCGCGGATCCTGGCGCAGACGCAGGTGAACGTGCAATTCCAGGTGCGCGCGCCCGCGCACGCCACGGAGGTGGCCCGTGCCCGTTAGCCTGGCGCCGGCGGGCGTCGAATACCTGCGCTTTCTGCCGGAAATCATCCTGATCACTGCGGGCACGCTGCTGATGGTGCTCGACGTGGTCCTGCGCAAACAGTCACAGGAAATCTACGGGCACATCTCGATGGCGGCCTTGCTGGCGGCCATGGCAGGCGCGGTGGTGGCCTACTCGTCGCCCGGGCCGGCGTTCTCCGGCATGCTGCTGGTGGACGGATTCGCCACCTTCTTCCGGGTGCTGGTGATCGGCGTGGGGATTCTGACGGTGCTCTCGTCGTATGGCTTTCTGCGGCGCGAAGGCGCGGAGCGCGGCGAGTATCACGCGCTGCTGTTGTTCTCGATTGCAGGCCAGTGCGTGATGGTATCGGCCAACGAGCTGATCATGATCTTCATCGGCCTGGAGATCTCGTCCATCGCCAGCTACGTGCTGGCAGGCTATCTGCGCGACGACAAGCGCGCCAACGAAGCGGCGCTGAAGTATTTCCTGCTGGGATCGTTTGCCACGGCTTTCTTCCTTTACGGCATCGCGGTGGTTTACGGCATCACGGGAACGACTTATCTGATGGCTGTGCGGATGGCGTTGAGCGGCGGTCCTTCGGCGCCCGCGCCCGTGTTTATCGGTGTGGCGATGGCTCTGATGTTTGTGGGCCTGGGTTTCAAGGTGTCCGGAGCGCCCTTCCAGATCTGGGCGCCGGACGTGTACCAGGGCGCGCCCACGCCGGTGACGGCATTTCTCTCGACGGGCGCCAAGGCGGCGGCGTTCGCCATCTTTCTGCGCATCTTCATGACCGCCTTCCAGCCCCTCCTGCAGGAGTGGTACCCGCTGGTGTGGGGATCGGCGCTGCTGTCCATGACCATCGGCAATTTCGCGGCGCTCACGCAATCGAACATCAAGCGGCTGCTGGCCTACAGTTCAGTCGCAAACGCCGGTTACGTGCTGGTGGCGCTGACGGCGGGTTCGCGCGTGGGCACGGCCGCGGCCATGTTCTACCTGGCGGCGTATGCGCTGATGAACATCGGCGCCTTCGCGGTGGTGACGCATCTTTCGGGTAAAGGCGAGCGTTTTCTGAGTGTGGACGATTTCGCGGGCCTCAGCACGCGGCAACCGGCCACAGCGGGGCTGCTTTCAATATTCTTGCTGTCGCTGATCGGCGTGCCGTTGACCGGCGGCTTCTTCGGGAAATTCTACATCTTCAAAGCGGCGCTCGATTCGCACCTGGTATGGCTGACCGTGCTGGGATTGCTCAACAGCGCGGTGGCGGCGTATTACTACCTGCGCATCCTGGTGGTGATGTATTTCCGCGAACCCAGCGAGGCGGCGGGAGAACTGGAGCCGCTTCCCGGAGGCCTGCGGGCGGCGCTGGTGATTCCCGCGCTGGGCACGCTGTTTCTGGGAATCTTCCCGAGCTGGGTGCTGGATTTCGCAGGCCGGTCGTCGGCGCTTCTCCGATAGCTTTACAACGGCCGCTGAATGCGGTGGTCGGTGACCATGATCTGCGGGGCATCCTGTGCCTTGCGCTTCGGCATGTGGCAGCGAGTGCAGTTCAGGGGCGCGCCCTCGTGCATCGTCGGATGGCAACCGCGGCAGACCATGCGGTATCCGGCGAGCGTCTTCGAGAAAGTGTGTGCCGGGTGGCAAGAGGCGCAAGTCAGTTTACCGGCGGATGCCCGATAGCAGCGTGACTCGAACAGCCGATAGGCGGCGCTGTTGAGCTCGAACTTCTCTTCCTGGTTCTCGCTGCCGGGTCCATGCGCGGAATTCGTCCCCGCGGCGGCGACGTGGCATCGCAGGCAGACAGCCTGGGCCGGCCGTGGAGCGCCGTCGGGGCGATGGCAGCTTTGGCAGCCGATGGCCTCCAGATGGCTGTCCTGGCGCACGGCATGGCAATCCAGGCATTGCGTCGAAAAGCCAAAACCGAGAGCGGAAGCGTACCGTCCTCCGCCTTCCGCGTACCAGGCCAGCGGCAATTCTGTCAGGCCTCCACCGGCTGTCCGGCTGAGCAGCACGCGGGCATGGCGTCCCGAGCCGATAGTGGCGTCGATGGTGCTGAGGTGCACTTGTCCCGCGGTGTCGCGGCTCTCGAGATACAGCCGGCCATTCTTGCGCAGAACACTGAATCGGTCACCGTTGTAGAGCGGCAGGTCAGGCGTTTCCGAAAAGGATCGGCCCATGCCTGTGGCGGCGAGTGCCTCTGCCGGGCCGGGCGGAGCCCGTAACTTGGCAATATCTTGCTTGATCTTGCCGGCCTGCGGGGAATCCGGATGATATTGCAGGAACTGTTGTAACTCATCGGCCGCCGCGGCGCGGTTGCCTTGCCGCAGATCGATCTGCGCCAGCATCAGTTGCGGATGCGAGAAGTGCGCCGGGTCCAGCCGCTGAGCGATGGTAAGGTACTTACTGGCCCGATCCAGCTTGTCTAAGAAGAAGTAACTCATGCCAAGCTGCGAGTTAGCCAGTGCGTCATTGGGCCGGCTGCGAACGGCAGCCAGGTTGAACTGCAACGACTCATCGAACTTCTTCAAGTTGATCAACACGCCGCCCAGATTGACGATCGGCTGGAAGAAGCCGGGCTGTGCGGCCAGCGCCTTTCGGAAGCAGCTTTCCGCGCGCGGAAAATCGTGGGTCTGGTAGGCGATGGTGCCGAGATGGTTCCAGGCTTCCGCGTACCGGGGCGCAAGCTTGACGGCGCGCTCCAGGTGAGTGACGGCGCCCGCAACATCGCGGACGGCAAGTTTCTTCTCGGCTTCGTCATATTCGCGGCGGGCTTTCTGCGGGATGGCTAACTCCTGGACGGAGACGAGGTCGCCGCTGGCCTCACCGTCGCGCGATTCGAAATCCTCGTCCCGCAATTGGATGGTGAGAACGACGCGGTTCCTGGCGTCCGCCTCGGCCGGCCCGATTTCGATGGTGCGATGCATTTCGCCGCGGGCGGGTACAAGGGCGCTGAGCGTGTAGGTACCTGGCTGGATCCCCTGGAAACGAAAACGCCCCTCATCATCGGCCACGGTGCTTTCTTCGAAAGGCGTGGTGGCAGCATCCAGCCAGACGGAGGCGGCGGTGGCGGGGAGCAGGCGTCCGCGCAATTCGTAGCGCACGGTTTGCGCACTCGCACCCAGGGCGGCAATCAGGAAGAGCAGGGCACAGCGCATCCTAATGTTACTGATATCGCATTTCCAGCGCCGCGTCAGGCGCCCACGTAGCGCGCATAGAGGCTGCGGGCGAGGCCGATATCGTTGGTGCCCTTGATGATGGCGCGGCCATCGGGGAAGATGGTCATTTCGTACGGTCCGGTGACGAAGCGGAGGGCGAACTCGTTGGCGCGCACCTCGCCCAGGGGACGCAGTGCAGCCTGGAGACGCGGCAGGTCGAGCGGGCGCGTGCGTTCGTGGATCTGCACGGCATTGCGGCCGCACAGGCTTACCGGCGAGCTGCGGCGTCCTTCGAGATAGACGAAGTCGCGGGCGGCGCAGGCCGGGCATTGCGGGTCCGGCGCGGGCTGCTGGACCTCGCGCAGGCCGCCCTCCCACACGTCGACGGTGGTCAAACGCGAGCGCACGGCCTGGGTCTGGCCGGACAGGATCTTCAAGGCATCAGCCGTTTGAAGAGCGGCGACGGCGGCGACAATGGAACTGAGCACGCCGGCCGTTTCGCAGGTTGGCTGGGAGCCGCCAGGTGGATCGGGATAGACGCAGCGCAGGCACGCGGTGCGGCCGGGAATCACGGGCATGGTGAGCCCGTAACTGCCCACGGCGCCGCCGTAGATCCAGGGGATGCCGCTGCGGATGGCGAAGTCGTTGATCAGGTAGCGCGTCTCGAAGTTATCGGTGCCATCGAGAATCACCTGCGCATCGCCCAACAACTCGGCGATATTCGCGGGCGTCAGGTCCTCCACCACGGCGCGCACCGCAGCATCGGAATTGATGCGCGCCAGGCGGCGTTCGGCCGCTATCGCTTTGGGGAGCGCTTCGGCGGCGTCGGATTCCTCGAACAGCCATTGCCGCTGCAGGTTGCCCAGCTCGACGTAATCGCGATCGATGATGGTCAGGCGGCCGACACCCGCGCGGGCCAACGCGGCGGCCTGAAATCCGCCGAGCGCGCCGCAACCCACGATGGCGGCGTGCGCCCCTAGCAGGCGCTCCTGGCCGGCCTCTCCGAGACCCTGAAACAGGATCTGGCGGGAGTAGCGCTCCTTTTGCGCGGGAGTCATTCCAATGCCGATGGTAACAGCTTGGCAAGGCGCGCCGCGCTGTTGTAACGTCAGAGTGACTGGAGTCGCGCATGAAAGACAATCCCGACATCGCCAACCACCTGAGCGCGCACCGGCGGAAACGAGGCTTCACGGCCGCGGAGCTGGCGAAACGGGCAGGCATCAGCCGGCAGACGATCTACGCCATCGAATCCGGCAGCTACGTGCCGAACACGGCGGTGGCGCTGCGCCTGGCGCGGACGCTGGAAGCGAGTGTCGAGGACCTTTTCTCGCTGCCTTCGGAGGCGCCCGCCGCGCCGCTGCCCACCGCGGAAGTCACGCTGCTGGCAGGCGCGGATGGCCCTCACGCGGGCGAACCGGTGGAGCTGTGCCGTGTGGACCGGCGCACGATGGCCTCGGCGCCCTCGCCGGTGCCGTGGTACCTGCCAACCGCCGATGCGGTGCTAGTGGATGCCGGCGGCACGGGCGCGAAGGCTACCGTGCAACTGTTCCATGGCGAATACGAACGAAGCAACCGGATCCTGGTGGCGGGCTGCGATCCGGGCATTTCGGTGCTGGCGCGGCACGTGCTGCGCGCGGGAGTGGAGTTGGTGGTGGCGCAGCGCAACAGCTCGCAAGCGCTGGCGCTGTTGAAGCAGGGCGTCATCCATGTGGCCGGGACGCACCTGCGCGATGAGGCCAGCGGCGAATCGAACCTGCCGGCCATTCACCGGCTGTTTGCGCGCAAGAGCGTGGCGGTGATTTCGCTGGCGGTGTGGGACGTCGGCATGGTGGTGGCGGCCGGGAATCCCAAGTCGATTCGCTCGGTGGCGGACCTGGCGCGCAAGGATGTGCGCATTGTGAACCGGGAGCCCGGCGCGGGCAGCCGGCTGCTGTTGGATGCGCAGCTCGCAAGGCTGGGACTGGCGGGAAAGAAGGTGCGCGGCTACGACCGCGTGGCCGGGGGGCATCTTCCAGCGGCGTGGCAGGTGCGCGCGGGCGAAGCGGATTGCTGCATCGCCACGCGGGCTGCGGCGCGCGTCTTCGGGCTGGACTTCATTCCGTTGGCGAGCGAGCGCTACGACCTGGCCATTCGCCGCCCGCACCTGGACTATCCTCCGGTGCAAACACTGCTCGATACGCTGAACCGCGCCGCATTTCGGCGCGAACTGGAAGGACTGGGCGGCTACGATACCAGCGCGGCCGGGCGGCGTCTGTTGTAACGGTTACTTGCGAAGGCCCGCCTTCGCCATGGCGCCGCGGATTTCGGTGTTGCGCATGAACCAGCGCCAGACGTTGCCGCTCCGCATGTTTTCGGCGCTCAACAGCGTGATTCCGACGTCGATGCCGATAACGTCCGGGTCGATCCACCCGCTGAGCGGGTTGAAGGCATCCACGAAGCCGTAGTGCGTGTAGACGCGGCCGCCCATCAGGCCGCGCATGTGGCGCAGGGCGCGCAGGCAGAGATCCGGGGTGAACATCAGCGATCCGCCGGGCGCGCAAGGCACCAGCGTGCCGTCGATCGCGGGGTCCATGGGTGGCCCCCCCCAGGCGATGTAGCCTTTGGCGCTGTCGGAAGCGGTGATGCCCCAGGCATCCGGGCCGTAGTCCGGGAACTTCTTCCGCAGGCTGATGCAGAAGGCACGGTGCGCTTCGGTGGCGACGACGGAGTTGTGGAACCAATCGGTATGGCCGTCACGGTCTTCGCGCCGGCCGCGGAAATCCACCCAGGCGTGCGAGTATTGATGCGTGAAAAGAGGCGCGCCGGAGATGTAATCGTAGCCGTCATAGTGCACGCGGGGCCGCAGCCAGGCGTACCAGGAACCGGCGGGGATGCCGTGTTGCGGGGAGCCGATGGCCTCCAGGTAGAGGATCATGAGCTCGCAGTAGCGGTCCCACCGGGCATTCAAGAATCCGGACTCCGGTTTCCAGCCCATGGAAAGCAGCATGGGATCGCCATTCAGCATCCAGCGGAAATCGACGGCCTGGTAGATCGATTGCGCCAGCTTTCCGATTTCAGACTGCTCGCCGAAGTACTCGCGGGCGGTGAGCACGCCGGCCAGCAGCAGGGCGGTATCGATGGAGGAGAGTTCGCACTTCCATTGGCGCTCTCCGGTACGCATATCGACAAAGTGGTAATACCAGCCGTGCTCGCGCGGCATTTTGTGGAAGAGAAAACGGAGAGTGGCGAGCACGCGGGCGCGCGCCTGGGCGCGTGTAATCCAGCCGTGCTGGGCGCCGATGCACAAGGCCGTCAACCCGAAACCGGTGGAGGCGATGCTCGCTACGCGGCGGCTGTCCGGACTGCCGTCCGCCTTGGCGCGATCCAAAACCAGGCCGGTCTGAGGGTCGGCCCGCTCCCAGAAAAAGAGAAACGACCGATGCTCCAGGTCCTCGATGAATGCCTGCCGGCTGGCGGGCTGCGCGATTCCTGGGGATGCGAACACAACCAGCGCCAGAAGGCCGGCGGACAGCTTCACCGGACCTCCACAACCGCCAGGCAATGCGGGCTGAGCGTCAGCTTCAACGAATGGTCCTCGCCCAGTTCGACAGTTTCCGGATCGGGAAGCTGAGCCGCTTTCTTGAGCGCCGCGATTTGCTTGGGTGTGGGCCATCGGGGCCGTCCCATGGCCTGCCACGCTTTGAGCGGCGAGCCATGATCGGCATCCACTCGCGCGATGCGGGCGATGTGTCGGCCCTCCCTCAGCCCCTCAAATGACAGGGTGATCTCGCTTGGCGAACCGACCTCCTTCGGAGCGGCGTAGTTCCAGGCGGCCACCACCAGCGCGCCATCGTTCCGGCGGGTTGCCAGGACGGAATCGGAATCCACGGGCAAGCGCAGGGTCCCGAGTTTGTGCAGCAGGCTGAAGGCGTAGAACGCCGGCTTGGGAATGCCATCTTCGGCGATCAAACCGAAGCCGCCATAGAACGGCGTCCTGATGACCCCCCCCTCTTCGAAAACATCGGAGAAGGTCCAGTAGGACATAGTGGTGACCAGGCCGTCGCACAGGCGAATGGTATTCGCCAGCCAGGGTCCCATGAAGGCCGCGTCGGTGACGGCGGGCTCGTTGCTGTAGCTGGCGTTGTACTCGGTCCAGTTGATGGGCAGGTCCGGACGCGCGGAGTGTTTGACCTGATCGTAGACCTTGCGCACGGCGCGCGCCACCATGTCGCGCCGGCTGATGACTTCATGCGTGCCGAAGACATTCTCCGAGGTGTCGTTGCCATAGACATGCGTGGAAACGAAATCGACGGGTACGTCGTTTTTGGAGCAGTAGTCGATGAAGCGGTCCACCCAGGCGGCTTGTGCGGTGGCTGGACCGCCCACGCGCAGACGGTGGCTGACCTTTTTAAGCGCGTGCGCCGCCGCGGTGTAGAGCTGATAATACGTGGATTCGCGCGGCCGGCCCGCCCAGAACCCGATGTTCGGCTCGTTCCATACCTCGAAGTACCAGTCGGCCACCTCATCGATTCCATAGCGGTCCACCAGGTGCTGAGCGAAGGCTTGGATCAGCGCGCCCCACGCGGCGTAATCTTTGGGGGGGGAGACCACCGGACGGTACCAGAAGAGCTGCGGCACCGGCGGCGATACGGACAACTTGCGGGGCATGAAGCTGAGCTCCACGAAGGGACGCACGCCGTTCTGGAGCAGCCCATCGTAGATCTGGTCGAGATAAGAGAAGTTATAGACGGGCCGGCCGTCGGCATCCTCGGAGTAGAGGCCATTCTCGTCGTCCAGGATGGCGTGGAAGCGGACGTAGCGGATGCCGGTGGCTTCGCGCATGGCGCGCAGGTCGCGGAGGTAGCTCTCGCGCAGGGCCAGGTTGGCGCGGCCGGAGCCAAACACCTGCTCCCAAAAGTGGGGAAAGGGCCGGCCGGCCTGGGCGGCATCGATGGTGACGGTTCCGGCCGCCGCGGGAAGCACGCAGGCCGCGAGCAGGATGGCCCAGAAAACGGATTGCAGGCAACGCTTCATTTGGAATTCTCCTCGTTGAGTCGTACGAATTCAGCGCGCGCGCGGGCGGCGTCCGCCGGGCGGTGAGCCTGGGAATAGGCGCGCACCAGGGCGAAATAGACGCGCGTGTCGGCGGGCTGTTTCCACCGGGCGGTTTCCAGTTCCGCGATGGCCCTGGCTGTGGATCCCGTATCGAGCAACAAGACTCCCAACAGGTAGTGCGCCTCGCCGAGTCCGGGAGCTAGTTTCACGGCTTGTTCGGCGTACGGCAGGCCGGCCGCGGGATCCGATGCCGCGAGAGCCCCCGCGATGCCCAACCGCGCGAGCAGGTGCCGCGGATCGTTTTGGATCTCACGGCGGAAGGCGGCAACGGCTTCGTTATCGAAGTGATTGGCGAGCAGGAAACGGCCGCAGGCGAAGTGGACGTTGTGGAGCTGGGGAAAATCAGCGGCCAGCTTGCGATACTGGGCGAGCGCGAGGTGCACATCGCCCCTGGCGGCGAAATGCTCGGCCCAGCCCGCCTGCCAGACGGCGTCCCGCGTGGCGCGATCTGCGGATGCCATGTCCTCGGGCCGCACGCCCAGCACGGCTTGTCCCAGCGCCACGATCGCCTCCTCTTGGCCGGATCCCTCGTGGATGAGTTGGTCCAACGTGGTCTGGGCCTCGGCGAATTCGCCGGCCGCGAGCCAGAGGGTTCCTTCGGTGTAGAGCACGACGGGGCGCAGGCGCGTGTCCTGGACGCCGAGCGCGAGAGCCTTGCGGAGGTGCTCAAGAGCATCCTGATGGCGGCCGAGTCTGGCTTCGCAAAGCCCCAGCATGGCCGTGGCGTTTCCGGATTTGGGACTCCGTTGGACAGCTTTTTCCAACGCTTGGGAGGCGCCCGCGTAGTCGTCCCGGTCGTAGAGCAGCGTGCCCAGATACCACCATCCATCCGCCCAGGCAGGCCGCATCGCCAGCGCCTCGCGGTAGAGACTGGCTGCCCGATCCAGATGATTCGCCTGGCGGGCGGCATCCGCCTGAGCGGCCAGATTCTCAAACGTCTGAGCCGTTGTGGCAACGGCCAACAATAGCGGCAAAAGGATTACGCGCGCCCGCACAAAACCGATCCTACCATTCGCGCAGG
>Ga0335078_10004023_pt1 | contig 21850 bp, 18 predicted proteins | sample Lox_Sample_32_FD_206711 | JGI IMG/M metagenome (GOLD analysis project Ga0335078, IMG submission 206711) | Soil microbial communities from Loxahatchee National Wildlife Refuge, Florida, United States - Lox_Sample_3.2 | ecosystem: Environmental > Terrestrial > Soil > Wetlands | place: USA...
AAAGTTGATAGACTTTTGCGAGAAGAAGTCGCTCCAGTTTTTTGATCTGGCGCGATTTCTTATCGCTCGAACGATTCCATTCGAACGGAAATCACGCTAAAGGCGGGAGGCGATCTCGGGCCCTTCGAAAGCGGATGGATGAAATCCGGCCTTCAGCGGGATCGTGCTGGATGGCCACCCCCGCCTTCCACCGCGTCGAGTGGGAAGTTTGGCTCTCGCGCCATCGCGGGCCGGACCTCCAACAAAGTTAGGGCGCGACATCGAAGCCGTCAGCCTTTTCTCGCCAGCGCGACGCCGAGCGCGGTCCGGCGGTCATGTGCTCGCGTCGGACGGTGTTTGAGAAGGGCGGAGCGGGTCGCCGCGCCTCACTCCCCGAGCAATTTGAGCGCGGCCCTGTGCGCGCGCGGGTCGCCGGCGGCGATGATCGCGCCGCCGTTTGACGCGTCCTCGCCGCTCCATGTCGTGACGACGCCGCCCGCGCCCCGAACGATGGGGATCAGGGCGGCGATGTCATAGGGATTGAGCCCCGACTCGATGACCAGATCCACATGGCCGGCGGCGAGCGCGCAATAGGCGTAGCAGTCGCCGCCGTAGCGCGAGAGTCGCGCTTCTTTCTCGACGCGGCGGAAAGCCTCGAGCCGACCCTCTTCGATCAAGAGCGGCGACGTCGTCATCAGAGTCGCCTCGGCGAGCGAGGCGCAGCGCCGCGTCGTGAGCTTGCGCTTTTCGGCGCCGTCGTGTCGCGACCAGAAGGCGGCCTCGCCGTCGCCAAAGAAGCGCTCGCGCGTGAACGGCTGGTTCATCATGCCATAGACCGGCGCGCCTCTGTGCGAGAGGCCGATCAGCGTGCCCCAGGTCGGAAAGCCGCAGATGAAGGACTTCGTGCCGTCGATCGGATCGAGCACCCAGACATATTCGGCGTCGAGCCTGCGGTCGCCGAACTCCTCGCCGACGATTCCATGCTCGGGAAAAAATTGCTCGATCAGGCGCCGCATCGCGGTCTCCGCCGCGTGATCGGCTTCCGTCACCGGATCGAAGCCGGGGCCGGAAGATTTGTTGTGCGCCGAAAGCGCCGTGCGGAAAAAGGGCAGAATCGCCTCGCCGGAGACATGCGCGAGCTCCTCGACGAATTTCTCGAAATCGACCGCCGTCATTAGCCTCCCCGAAGCCTCATCCTATTGAGCGATAAACCGAAGCAATCCAGGGGCCGCATCAGCCCCTCCTGTCGTCTCTCAAGGCGCCGAAGCGCGCCGCCATCGCCCCTGGCTTCGCTTCGCTAAAAATGACGGCTGTGCGCTCACGAAGCAGGCGAAAGGAGAGCCGGCCGCGGCGCTATTCGGCCGCCAGCCGCTCGGCCGCGCCGTCGCCGACGGCGCGCAACAGCTCGCCAACGGCCTCGCGCAGATGCTCCGCCACGGTCTGGAACCGATCGTTGGGCTCGAGCCTCGTCTCGTCCATGTAGAGACTGCGCGCGACCTCGATCTGCACGGCGTGCCGACCCGCGCGGGGGCGCCCGTAATGCTCGGTGATGAACCCGCCCGCATAGGGCCGGTTCCGATGAACATTATAGCCAAAACGGCGCAGCGTCTCCTCGATCGCGTCGGCGAAACGCCCCTCGCAGCTCGCGCCGAAGCGGTCGCCGATCACGAAATCCACGCGGCGCTTCTCGGCGCGCGAGGAGGAGCCGTCGCGCGCCATCAAAGTCGGCATCGAATGGCAATCGATCAGCACCGCGAGGCCATGCTCCTGACGCGCGCGGTTCAGGAGCTGCGCGAGCGCCGCGTGGTAAGGCTCATAGAGTCCCTTGATGCGCTCGAGCGCGTCCGAAACACGCAGTTTGTCGCGGTAGATCTCCCGCGCGTCGGCCACGACGCGCGGGATGGTGCCCAGGCCCGCGGCGACGCGCAAGGAGCGCAGATTGGCGCTCTCGGGCAGCGGGTCCTCGAACATGCGCGGATCGAGCTCATAGGGCTCGCGGTTCAAATCGAGATAGGCGCGCGGAAATCGGGCGCAGAGCATCGGCGCGCCGAGCGCCGTCGCAGGCTTGAAGAGCTCGTCGACGAAGGCGTCCTCGGAACGCCGCAGCGTCGCCATGTCGAGCTTCGTCGCCTTGAGGAAGCGCGCCGGATAGATCCGTCCCGAATGCGGCGAGGAGAAGACGAGCGGAGTCGCGGCTTCATGTGCGGCGAGGAGCGCGAGCGGCTCATCGAACTCCGGCTCGACCGGCGAAACCCGTCCCGCCTCCAACGCCCGTTGCAATCGATCCGGTTCGAATACGCCCGTCATGGTTCTTTCGATTTCCTGACCGCCCGAACGGCGCGGCGCGCGCCCGTCGCCATGGACCGGCTGGCGTCTTCAGCAGCTTGGCGGTAAACTTTGCTTACGGTAACGGAAATTCGAAGGGTTTTCACGCGATTTTTACCAAGCTGCCCCCCTATAGGGGTTAACACCTAGAGGCGCGAGATGACCGAACCCACACCCGCAAAGATACTTTTGGCCGAGGACGACCACGACATGCGGCGCTTTCTGGTCAAGGCGCTGCAGCACGCGGGCTTTTCCGTCGTCTCCTTCGACAATGGACTCGACGCCTATGACCAGCTCAGAGTCGAGCCTTTCGAGCTGCTTCTCACCGACATCGTGATGCCCGAGATGGACGGCATCGAGCTCGCCCGCCGGGCGACCGAGCTCGACCCGGACATCAAGGTCATGTTCATCACGGGCTTCGCCGCGGTGGCGCTCAACCCCGACAATCAGGCGCCGGCCCAGGCCAAGGTTCTGTCGAAGCCCTTCCATCTGCGCGACCTCGTCAATGAGGTGCAGCGGCTGCTCGCAGCCTGAAGGCGGAGAGCTTCGCGGGCTTTGGTCCGCCGCTCGCCCAATCCAGAAGCTCGACGAGATGCAGCACGGGAATCTCGGTTCCCGCGGCGATCTGCGTGATGCAGCCGAGATTGCCGGCGACGACCGCGTCGGGCGCGAGAGTTTCAATGTCGGCGACCTTGCGCGCTCGCAGCGCCTCGGCCATTTCCGGCTGCAGCAGATTGTAGGTTCCGGCCGAGCCGCAGCAGATATGCCCTTCCGGCGCAGTGAGCGTCTCGAAGCCCGCCGCCTCGAGCAGGGCAAGCGGCTCTCCCGTGATTCCTTGCCCGTGCTGGAGCGAGCAGGCGGAATGATAGGCGACGCGCAATTTTGGCGCGGCGTGGGGCCACGTTATCGCAAGCTCGGCCAAGACCTCGCTCACGTCGCGGGCGATCGAGGCGATGTGCGCCGCGGCTTCGGCTCTCACAGGGTCGTTGCGGAACATGAAGCCGTAATCCTTAACCGTCGTTCCGCATCCCGACGTGTTGATTACGACGCGGTCGAGCCCGCTTGTCTCGATCTCGCGCGTCCAGGCGTCGATGTTGCGCGCGGCGAAGCCATACGCGCTCTCGGTCTTGCCGAGGTGATGCGCGAGCGCGCCGCAGCAGCCCGCGCCTTGCGCCACGACGACCTCGACGCCAAAGCGCGTGAGGAGACGCACGGTCGCTTCGTTAATCGCCGGATCGAGCGCCTTTTGCGCGCAGCCATTCAGCAGGGCCACGCGCATTTTTCTTTCGCCCTGCGCGGAAAAGACCTGCGGCCGGTCGACGTCGGAGGCCTTGGGGATCTGGCGCGGCGCAAGCGCCAGCATCGCCGCGACGCGCTTGGGCATGAGCCCTTGGAGAGGCCGCGCCAGCGCCGAGAGCCTGAGCCCCAGGCGGAACCAACGCGGACGCGTCAGCAGGAAGGCGAGCGCCGCGCGCAAGCCGCGCTCGGGGAGCGGACGGACGTAAGTCGTCTCGACATGCGCGCGCGCATGATCGACGAGATGCATATAATGGACGCTCGACGGACAGGTCGTCATGCAGCCCAGACACGAGAGACAGCGATCGAGATGACGCGTCGTGCGCGCATCGGCCGGCCGGTCGTGCTCGAGCATTTCCTTTATGAGGTAGATGCGTCCGCGCGGGCTGTCGAGCTCGTCGCCGGTGAGCAGGAAGGTCGGGCAGGTCGCCGTGCAGAAGCCGCAATGCACGCAGGCGCGCAGGATTTTTTCCGATTGCGCCATGTCGGGATTTTCGAGCAGGGCCGGCGGGAAATGCGTCTGCATCGGATCAGAACTCCGCGCAAAGCCGACCGCGCTCCAGAATATGCGCGGGATCGAAGCTTTCCTTCACGCGGCGGGTCAGCGCGGCGAGCGCGGAGGGCTTCGGCTGAAAGACGCCGACGCGGGCCCTCATCTCATCACTCGCGCGCAATAGCGTCGCCTGGCCGCTAAAGCTTTCCGCGAGCGGGCGCAGCACGCCGGCCTGCGCGTCTTCCGCCGGCTCGAAGCAAAGCCAGACGAGGCCGCCCGCCCAATCATAGAAATGCGCGATGGGCGCCGCCCCCGCCGCGCGCACCCTCTCCACGAACCTTACCCCCTCCGTCGGCGCGAGCGAGACGCGCCACACATCTCCCGGCGCCTGCGCGACAGGCTCGGCGTCGCGCAGCCGCCGCCACAGCCCACGCGACTGCTCCACGTCGAGCGTCTCGAAGGCGCCGCCCTGCGGCGCGAGAAGCGCGACCAGCTCGTCGCGCCGGGATTGCAGCGAGATCGCCGGTCCCTCGAGCCGGATTGCGGCGACGTTCCGCCCAAGCGAGAGCGGGCGGAGGCCTGCGGGCAGCATCGCCAAGCCGCTCGCGTCGGCCGGCGCCTGAGACGCCTTGCGGAGCGCCGCCAGGCTTTGCGCCTCGTCGAGGCCGGCGACGAGCAATGTCGCCTCGCTCTCGGCCTTGGGCAAAATTTTGAGCGTCACCTCGGTCAGCGCCGCGAGCGTGCCGAGGGAGCCGGCGACGAGCTTCGAGAGATCATAGCCCGTGACGTTCTTCATCACGCGTCCGCCCGATTTGACGATCTCCCCCTGCCCCGTCACGCAGCGAAAGCCGAGCAGATGATCGCGCAAGGCGCCGGCCTTGATGCGTCGCGGACCTGAGGCGCCGGTCGCGACAAGGCCGCCGAGCGTGCCGGGCGCGGAGCCGAAAAGCGCGCCGAAGTCGATCGGTTCGAAAGCGAGCTCCTGGCCGTGGGCGTCGAGAAGCGCCTCGATCTCGGCGCGCGACGTCGCGGCGCCCGCCGTGAGCACGAGCTCCTCGGGCTCATAGAGCCTGACGCCGCTGAAGGCCGAAAGCGAAAGCGCTTCCCCCGCCGAGGGCCGGCCGAGCGCGCCTTTCGAGCCCGAACCGACGAGCCGCAAGGGCGCAGCCCGCGCCGCGGCGTCGCGCAGAAGCTCGGCGAACTCGCTTTCGTTTCGCGGGGCGAGGCTCATCAAAATCTCGGGAGCTCCGGAAAGGGCGAAGCGCCGCCCCGCACATGCATCGCGCCGAACTCGGCGCAGCGATGCAGCGTCGGAAAGACTTTGCCGGGATTGAGCCGGCCTTGCGGGTCGAAGGCGCATTTGACGCGCATCTGCTGCTCGAGATCCCTCTCGCTGAACATCTCGCCCATCAGATCGCGCTTCTCGACGCCGACGCCGTGCTCGCCCGTCAGCACGCCGCCGAGCGAGACGCAGAGGCGCAAAATGTCGGCGCCGAGCGCCTCGGCGCGCTCCATCTCGCCCTCCATCGACGCGTCGTAGAGAATGAGCGGATGCAGATTGCCGTCGCCGGCGTGAAACACATTGGCGACGCGCAGCGCATATTTTTTCGCGAGCGCCTCCATGCCGAGCATCGCCTCGGGCAGGCGACCGCGCGGGATCGTTCCGTCCATGCAGAGATAGTCGGGGCCGATGCAGGCGACCGCCGGAAAGGCGTTCTTGCGCCCGGCCCAGAAGCGCAGGCGCTCGGCGTCGCTCGTCGAGGCGCGCACCGTCGTCGCGCCGTCGTTGCGCGCGATCTCTGCGACGACGCCGACGAGATAATCGACTTCGGCGATGGTTCCGTCGAGCTCGACGATCAGCATCGCCTCGGCGTCTTGCGGGTAGCCGCAGGGCTGGAAACATTCGGTCGCGTCGATCGTCGCGCGATCCATCATCTCGAGGCCGGCCGGGATGACGCCCTTGGAAATGATCCCGCCAACGCAGCGCGCCGCCGCCTCGACGCTCGCAAACCCCAAGAGCAGCGCGCGAGCGAGCGGCGGCCTGCGCAAGAGCCGCACCGTAACCTCGGTCACGACGCCGAGCAGCCCCTCGGAACCGGTCATGAGGCCGAGGAGGTCATAAGGCTCGCAGTCGAGACGCTTCCCGCCGAGACGGATAATCTCGCCGCCCATCAGCACGACCTCGAGACCGAGAATGTTGTTCGTGGTGAGACCGTATTTGAGGCAATGCACGCCGCCGGCGTTCTCGGCGACATTGCCGCCGATCGAGCAGGCGATCTGCGACGACGGGTCCGGCGCGTAATAGAAGCCCTGCGCCTCGACCGACTTGCTGATCGCGAGATTGGCGACGCCCGGCTGCACCCTGGCGCAGCGGTTCTCGTAATCGATCTCGAGAATGCGATTGAACTTGCCCATCGCGAGCAGAATGCCGTCCTCGAGCGGCATGGAGCCGCCCGACAGCGAGGTGCCGGCGCCGCGTGGAACCACCTTGACGTTCATCTCTTGCGCGAGCGCCAGGATCGCCGAGACCTCCGCGACGTTTTCAGGAAGCGCGACGACGAGCGGCAAGGCGCGATACATGGTGAAGGCGTCGCAGTCATAGGCGCGCCGCGCCGTTTCATCCGCGATGACGCGCTCCCCGCCCAGTAAAGCGCGAAGCCGCGAGACGATTTCGTCGCGACGCGAGAGGATCTGCGGCTCGGGGGTCGGCATGAGGAGGGGCATGGCCCCTTTTACGCCATGCGGGAATTTTCAAGAAGGCGGAAGACGGTTTGGGATGAAAATCCTAGGGAAACGCGCGGCGGCGCGAACGACCGTCGCGACCGAGAGGAAATTCCGCGAAACGAAGAAGGGGCGCCCTATCGGCGCCCCTCGCAGCTTTAGGTGTGCGGCTTATGCTTCTTGGGCTTGTGCGCGGGCTTTTCGGGCTTCGCCGGTTCGGCGGCCGGGGCGGGCGCAGGCGTCGGCGCGGCGGCGGGCTTGGGGGCGGCGGCGGGCGCCGGAGCGGGAGCAGGCTTGGGCGCCTCCGCCTTTTTCGCCTCGGGCTCGGGCGCCGGCGCCGGCTCGGCCGCTTTCGCAGCGGCTCCTTCCGCGAGCTTCTTCTTGCAGTCGTTGAAGTAATCGCCCCAGGGTTGGTAGAACTTGGGGTCCGCCTTCGCCGCAATCCATTTCGCCGCGCATTGCGCCACTTCCTCGCCCTCGGCGAGCGCCGCGCCGGGCGCAAGCAGCGCGGCGGCGAGCGCGAGACCCGAGAGGGAAAGCGTCGTTCGAGAGATCGTCATCGGAATTTCTCCTGGATCGCGCCGCTTTCGAGCGCAGTCGCTCGAAGGCGGAAAACGCGATCGATTTTTCGGTTCAGAGCGCGCTTCCACGCGAAAAACCGCTTCCTGCTTTTGCGCCGCGCGCGCTCGCGCGAGGCGCGCATGGCTCCAAAGGAGCGGCGCCCGAAGGCGCCGCTCCCGCTGGCGGGGGAGGAAATCAGTAGTTGTAGGCGCGCTCGCCGTGATCGGCGATGTCGAGACCCTCGCGCTCTTGATCGGGCGCCGGACGCAGACCGATGACGAGATCGACGACCTTATAGAGGATCGCCGAGCCGATCCCCGACCAGAGCAGCGTCGCGCCGACCGCCGTGCCCTGCGCGATCATCTGCGCCACGAGGTCGTAGGTCCCCGCATAGGCCTTGTCGATCGCCGTGTAGTCGGTGATGCCGACTCCGCCCAGCGCCGGGTTCACCAAAAGACCCGTGCCCAGCGCGCCGGTGATCCCGCCGATGCAGTGCACGCCGAACACGTCGAGCGCGTCGTCATAGCCGAGCGCGTTCTTCACCTTGGAGACGAAGAACAGGCAGATCGGCGAGACGATGAAGCCGAGCGCCAGCGAGCCGATCGGACCGGCGAAGCCGGAGGCCGGCGTCACGGCGACGAGACCCGCCACCGCGCCCGAGATCAGGCCGAGCAGCGAGGGCTTGCCTTTCGTCGCCCATTCCGTCAGCAGCCAGGAGAGCGAAGCCGCCGCCGTCGCCACCATCGTGTTGACGAAGGCCAGCGCCGTCGTGCCGTTCGCCTCGAGGTTCGAGCCGGCGTTGAAGCCGAACCAGCCGACCCACAGCAGCGAGGCGCCGACCATCGACAAAGTCAGCGAATGCGGGGGCAGCGCCTCCTTGCCATAGCCGATGCGCTTGCCGACCATGAGCGCGCCGACGAGGCCGGCGATGCCCGCGTTGATGTGAACGACCGTGCCGCCCGCAAAGTCCAGCGCGCCGACGCCCTTCATCCAGGGCGCGAGGCCGCCGGCGAGCCAGCCGACCGAGGAGGTCGCCGCGTCGATCTTGGCTTGCGCCGCCTGCTTCGCCGCGTCGGTCGTCGCCGCCGCAAGCTCGGTGGCCGCATCGACGATCGCATTCGGATCGGCGACCGCCCAGACCCAATGCGCGATCGGGAAGTAGACCACCGTCACCCACAGCAGGATGAAGATGAACACCGCCGAGAACTTCATGCGTTCGGCGAAGGCGCCGATGATGAGCGCCGGCGTGATCATCGCGAAGGTCATCTGGAAGACGAAGTAGGCCAGTTCGGGAATCACATGGCCCGGCGTGAAGGTCGGAGCCACCGCGTCGGCGCCGACGCCCTTGAGGAAGGCCTTGCCGAGACCGCCGATGACCGCGTTGAGCGAGCCGCCGTCGCCGAAGGCGAGCGAATAGCCGTAGAGCGTCCAGAGCACGCCGACGAGCGCGACGATCGTGAAGGTCTGCGTCAGGATCGAGGCCATATTCTTGGAGCGCACGAGGCCGCCGTAAAACAAGGCGAGGCCGGGGATCGACATCATCAAGACGAGCGCGCTTGACGTCAGCATCCACGCCGTGTCGCCCGGATTGGGCGTCGGCGTTCCCGCAAGGGCGGGCGGCGCGGCAAGGAGGCCGATCGCAAGGATCGCGGCTCCCTTTACACAGCGAGGCAGACAAAGACTCATTTTTCGGCTCCTGAGGAATTTAGTTGGAGGATTTTACAACGCCGCCGCGTCTGTCTCGCCGGTGCGGATACGAAGGGCCTGATCGACCGGCAACACGAAGATCTTGCCATCGCCGATCTGGCCGGTTCGCGTGGTGTCTTGAATGATACGAACCACCGACTGCGCCTGGTCGGCCGGAACGACGACTTCGACCTTTATCTTGGGGATGAATTTCACGGCGTATTCGGCGCCGCGATAGATTTCGGTGTGGCCCTTCTGCCGCCCGTAGCCTTTGACTTCCGTCACGGTCAGACCGCTGACGCCGACAGCCGTCAACGCGTCACGGACTTCATCCAGCTTGAACGGCTTGATGATCGCGATTACGAGTTTCATCTGCCTTCCTTGTGGTTCTCTCCTCGATCGAGCGCTTTTCGCAAATGAGGAGGCGCCGCGATGCGCCGTTCTATCGCGAGCCCCCGCCCGCTCGCGCGGCGGCGCTCGCGCTTCCCATCATCAAATGTCGTGCCATGGTCTAGTTGTTGGCGAGGTCCGCGCTGGGCGCTCCGCTTGAAAATCTGGCGGGCCCGGGTTTTGGGAGAATTGCTGGTTCCCCGAACCGGCCTTGCGGCGGGGCGTCTCGATGGCCTGTTGGTCGCGGAGAGAAAGCTGCCGCCTCCAGGCGAAGTTTCGAAGGTAGGACGAGCGAACGTCGAATTTCCTATGCACTCCCATGCGCAAAAATTAGGCGAAAGATCAAAAATTAGGCGACTTTCCGGAAGCGCCTCACGACCGCGAGAGAAATCTTGTCGCTTCCAGAAGGCAAAAGCCTATCTTCTCACGGCGCGTCGGGACGGCTTCTCGATTTGCCGCTGTCGACGCCTAAGCCCTCCAATGAGGGCGCTTAGGCGCGGCGCGTCTTTGAGCCATCACTCCATTTCGGAAAGGTCCCATGTCCGACGAAGCGCCCGCAGAACATTTCGAACACGCCGAACACGCTGAGCACGCCGCGCATGACGGGTCGCCCTTTCTGTTGAAAGTCTCTGTCACCATCGCGATACTGGCGGTCCTCGCCGCGACCGTCGGCAGCTTGGAGACCTTGGAAACCGCGGCGACCCTAACGGAACAAAACGCAGCCAACCTGCTGCAAAACAAGGCCAGTGACGCCTGGGCCTTTTTCCAGGCCAAGAGCTTGAAAAAAAGCGCTTTCGAAATCGCTAGCCGCGTCGGCGGTTCATCCGCGACCCAGTTTTCGCAAGAAGCGGCCCGCTATGAGGACGAATCGAGGGGCATAGAGAAGGAAGCGAACGAATTTGAGCATCGCGTCGAAGAGCGGCTGCACGAAGCCGAACGCCATGAACATCGCCACCGGGTTTTGACGACGGCCGTTACGCTGGTCCATGTGGCGATCGCGATCACCACCGTCGCGATCATCATGAGAGGGCGGAAATGGCCTTGGTACCTCGGCATGAGCCTGGGAGCCGCGGGAGCCATATTGGCGGGTTACGCGTATCTGTAATCCGATACGACGACCGCGTCGCTTCAGGCCAAACTGCAGCCTCATGTAAGAAATTGCGTCTCCTGTCGGGCGCACATCGCCGAGGCGGTGACGGTCGGGCGGGACGCGAAAGCAAGAAGAGATTCTGAAGAGATTCTCAAGCGGAGCACCCTTGCAATATTGCGCGATCACTGCGCCTCAAAACGAGGCGGAAGACCAAGAGAATATGCAATTCGCTTATTTTGCGGGCGCTGAAGCGCCGTGATCGAGGCACCTTCGTTGGAGCCTAGGTGTTTGATCCCGGGATGTAATGGCGCAATCTTTTCCATCGGTGGGAAGGATGCGCCATGGGCCAGATTCTACAGGGGGGCGGAGCCCAGAGGGCCCCGCTTTGCGGCTTTCGCCATGTCCAAATTTGCGTCTTTAATGTCCTTTCAGAAAAATCATGAGGCTGGCAATATCCGCGCAGGCTAAGTCGCCTGAAGTTCTTAATGCGGAGCATGAAATATGAACGGTAAGACTAGCCCGAACAAACTACCCTCATACGAGGGCTTCGCCGAGGGCCTGTCTCCTCCAGGAACGAAAACATTTCGGGTTGGAATTATTATTGGTCCAGGCTTCCTTCCAATGGATATGGTAGGGATCCAAGCCGTATTTGGATTCTGCCCTGGAACAGAGATTCACTTGATTTGGAAGTCTCTTGATCTAGTAGAAGGTTTCCCCTCATGGTGGACAAGGCCGACGACAACTTTCGATAACTGTCCAGACCAGCTTGACGTTTTGGCTATTCCAATGTTAGCGCCAGAAACGACTAACGATCCCGATCTTATAGCTTTTGTGGCCGAGCAGGGCCGGAAAGCAAGATACGTAATCGGCGTCTGCAATGGCGTTGTGGCGCTCGGCGCGGCTGGCCTATTGAAGGGAAAGCGCGTGACGACGAGCATAAACTCCCTTCCGCTTTTAACTCACCTTGGCGCGGCCGAAGTTGTCACGACAGGAGGCGTCGTCGTCGACGGAAATATTTATACCGCGAGACCGAGCATCGGCGGCTTCGAGGCCGCGCTGATGGTGGCGGATCGCGCCCTCGGCCATCAATCTGCACAAATGGCGAACTTGATCGTCGAATATGATCCCCATCCTCCGCTTGGTCCCGGCACCGTCGAAAATGCTGGGGAGGAAATTACGGATCGATATGCGGGTTTGATCGCTGGCGTCATCCACGAATATAGCCGTGGGGCGATTCCTGCTTATGAAAGGTGGAAATAGGCCTGCTCGCGCCAGCTTTCTATAACCTGGCGCGATTCCCTATCGCTCGAACGATTCCGTTCGAGCGGGAAGCCGGCTAACGGCGCGGCCCAAGGGGCGGCTCGTGGATGGCCGAGCTTTACCTTTCGCCTTCGATGGCGCAACGTCGGGCCTGATCCGCCCGCTCGACGCCGGAGCCAAAGACGACATGGATCGCTTTGATGACGAACCGCCTCGCGCTCTTTTTCGCCGTTGCGATCTCTCTCGCGCTCGCCGCCTGCGGCAGCGCGCCGGAGGATGAAGGAACGCCGACCGCCGTCGCCTGCCGGCTCGGGCCTGACTGTGACTTCAAATGGGCGAGAGCGATCGCCTGGGTCCAGCAAAACGCCTGGTACAAGATCGAACGGGTCGACGAGTGGCGCATCAAGACCTTCGGTCCTTATGGGAAGAGCGAGGGGACCGCGGTCGCGATCCAAAAGGTCTTATCGGGAGACGGGTGGGCGCAGCTCTTCATCAACGTGAGTTGCTCGAATATCGTCACCTGCTATCCGAGCGTGACGGCGCAGAAAATATCCTTCCTGCAATATGTGAGCGGCGATTCGGATCTCGTCGTGCCCATGCATCCGCCATTTCCGCAGGCCCACCCGATTCCCGGGCTCGGCGATCCGCTCGTTCTGCTGCGATGAGAAGCGGATATAGAGTGGCGAATAGCGAGTAGCGAGTCGAGCCCTCCATTCGCTGCTCGTTGCTCCCTATTCGCCTCGAGCCGCCGCCGCCCGCAGCGCCGCGATGTTTCGCGCATAGGACTCGCGGCCGCCGCCGTCGAAAACGGCCGAGCCCGCGACGACCCAGTCGGCGCCGGCCTTGACGACGGCGCCGATCGTTTGGGGCGAGATCCCGCCGTCGACTTGCAAGCGGATCGACCGCCGGCCAATTTTCGCGCGAATGCGGCGGATCTTCTCGAGTTGCGAGGGGATGAAGCTCTGTCCGCCGAAGCCCGGATTGACGCTCATGACCAGCACGAGGTCCACCTCGTCGAGCACATAGTCCAGCACGCTCTCAGACGTCGCCGGATTGAGCGAGACCCCCGCCTTCCTACCGAGCGCGCGGATCGTTTGCAGCGACCGGTGCAAATGCGGGCCAGCCTCGGCGTGCACTGTGATGACGTCGGCTCCCGCTTCGGCGAAGGCTTCGAGGAAGGGATCGGCGGGCGCGATCATTAGATGCGTGTCGAGCGGTCGATCGGTCGCGAGGCGAAGCGATTTCACCAGCGCGGGGCCGAAGGTGAGGTTGGGAACGAAATGCCCGTCCATCACGTCGAGATGAATCCTGTCGGCGCCGGCGGCGGCGACGTCGCGCAGCTCCTCGCCCAGCCGGGCGAAGTCGGCGGTCAGGATCGAAGGAGAGATGACGACGTCGAGCATGGCGCGCGAGTGGCAATTAGGGCCGGCGCGCGTCTCGGACAGCGCCCGAGCGGAACAGAGCTCTCGCAAAGTTTGCGGCAGGTCGGCTTGATGGGGCGTTGCGCCACCCTAACTCCCTCCTGTCCTTTCGGCTCAGCGTGAAGCGACCTCATGACGCTCCTCAACTCAGACGCTGCGCTAGATCAGCGCTGCATTAATGCGCTTCGGTTTCTTGCCGTCGACATGGTTCAGAAGGCCGAGAGCGGCCATCCCGGCCTGCCGCTCGGCGCCGCGCCGATGGCCTATGTGCTGTGGTCCCGCTTCCTCAGGCACAACCCGAAAAATCCGAAATGGGACGATCGCGACCGCTTCGTGCTGTCGGCCGGCCACGGCTCCGCTTTGCTCTACGCCTTATTGCATCTTTCCGGCTACGATCTGCCGCTCGAGCAAATCAAGCGCTTCCGGCAGTGGGAAAGCACGGCCCCGGGCCATCCCGAACGTGGGTTGACGCCCGGCGTCGAGATCACGACCGGGCCGCTCGGCCAAGGCTTCGCCAATGCGGTGGGCTTCGCGATTGCGGAGGGCCATCTCGCGGCGAGCTTCAACCGTCCGGGCTTCGATATCGTTGATCATCGCACCTTTGCGATCATGAGCGACGGCGACATGATGGAGGGCGTCGCCTCCGAGGCCGCCTCTCTCGCCGGTCATCTGCGGCTCGGCAAGCTCATCTGCCTTTATGACGAAAACCACGTCACGCTTTCGGCGGGCACCGACGTCGCCTTTACCGAAAATATCGGCGAACGCTTCGACGCCTATGGCTGGCATGTGCAAAAGGTCGCCGACGGCAATGATCTCGCGGCGCTCGACGCGGCCTTACGGGCGGCTTGTGAGGAGACTGAGCGTCCCTCTCTGATCCGTGTGCGCACGCATCTCGGCTATGGCTCGCCGCACAAGCAGGACACGTTCGAGGCGCATGGCTCGCCTTTGGGCGAGAACGAGGTGCGCTTGACGAAGCAAAATCTCGGCTGGCCCACCGAGCCGCCGTTTCTCGTGCCGGGAGACGTCGCGCGCCACATGCGCGAAGCGATCGAGCGCGGCAGGAAGCTCGAATCCGAATGGAGCGAAGACTTCGAGGCTTACGAAGAGAAATACACCGACCTCGCGGGCTCTTTGCAACAGGCCTGGCGCGGAGAGCTTCCCGACGGCTGGGACAGCGACATTCCCGAGTTTAAAGCCGACGCCAAGGGCGAGGCGACGCGCGTCTCCGCCGGCAAGGTCATGAATGCGATCGCCCCGAAGATCCCCGCGCTGATCGGCGGCTCGGCGGATCTCAATCCTTCGACCTACACCGCGCTGAAAGGTTTCGGCGACTTCGAGCCGCAGAGCCTGGCTCCGGCGCAGCAAAGCGACGGCGTCTGGAGCTACGCCGGGCGCAACATCTGGTTCGGCGTGCGCGAGCATGCGATGGGGGCCGTGATCAACGGGCTGGCGGCGCATGGCGGCGCCCTGCCTTTTGGCGCGACCTTTCTGATCTTCTCCGACTATATGCGCCCGCCGATCCGGCTCGCATCGCTCATGCAGCTGCATGTCGTCTTTGTCTTCACCCATGACAGCGTGGGGCTCGGCGAGGACGGCCCGACGCATCAGCCCGTGGAGCAGCTCGCGAGCTTGCGCGCCATTCCCGGGCTCACGGTCATCAGGCCGGCTGACGCCAATGAGACGGCGATGGCTTGGCGCGTCGCCGTCGCCGTCGAAAACCGGCCCGTGGCGCTGGCGTTGTCGCGTCAGAAGGTGCCGACGCTCGACCGCAGCCGTTATGCGTCGGCGGACGGCCTGCGCCGCGGCGCCTATGTCCTCGCCGACGCTCCCAACGGCAAGACGGACGCGGTGCTGATCGGCACGGGCGCCGAGGTCAATCTGATCGTCGAAGCGCAAAAGAAGTTAGAGGAACGCGGCGTTCACGCGCGCGCGGTGTCCATGCCGAGCTGGGAGCTCTTCGAAGCGCAGCCGAAGGCCTATCGCGACGAGGTCCTCCCACGCGACGTTCCGGCGCGGCTTGCGGTCGAAGCCGGCGCCTCGCAAGGCTGGAGCCGTTATGTCGGCGACCGCGGCGACGTCCTCGGCCTGGATCATTTCGGCGCATCGGCGCCGGGCGAGGTCGCGCTGCGGGAGTTCGGCTTCACCGTGGAGAATGTCTGCAAGCATGTCGAGGCTTTGCTCTGAACGCCTGCGGGTCGCGGGCGCTGGCCGCGCCCTCGACACAAAACGCAAAACAACCAGGGTCGAAGGCGGCGAGCTGCGCATGCGGGAGCAGCGCGACGGGCTGAAAGGCGCGACCTCCAATCCTTCGATCTTCGAGAAGGCGATCGGCGAGAGCAACGAATATGACGCGGCGCTCAAGGCGTTCCAGTCGCAAGGCGATCACAGCATATCGAAGATCTACGAGGAGTTGGCGTTCCAGGACATCCGCAACGCGGCCGACGCGTTGCGTCCCGTCTATGATCGCACGGAAGGCGCGGATGGATACATCAGCCTCGAATGCTCGCCCTATGTCGCAAATGACACGGAGGCCACGCTAAAGGAGGCGCAGCATCTTTGGCGCGCGATCGCGCGTCCGAATCTGATGGTCAAAGTGCCGGCGACGAAAGCCGGCCTTCCCGCGATCCGGGCGCTCATCGCGCAGGGGATCAACGTCAATATCACGCTGCTCTTTTCGGTCGACGTCTATGAGCAGGTCGCCGACGCCTATATGTCAGGCCTCGAAGATCTACTGCAGGCGGGCGGCGACGTATCGAAGATCGCAAGCGTCGCGAGCTTCTTCGTCAGCCGCATCGACACGGCCGTGGACAAATTGCTGGAGGCGGCGCCGAAGGAAGGCGCGGAACGGCTCAAAGGCAAGGCTGCGATCGCCAACGCCAAGCGCGCCTATATGCTGTTCAAGTCGCTCGTCGCCGGACCGCGTTGGCTGCGGCTGGCGAGCGCGGGGGCCAAGGTCCAGCGCCTGCTCTGGGCTTCGACGAGCACGAAAAATCCCGCCTATAAGGACACGATGTATGTCGACGAACTTGTGGGACGCGATACGGTCAACACCATGCCGCCCGCGACGCTCGACGCCTTCCGCGACCATGGCGTCGTCATGCAAGATGCGATCGAGCGCGACTTGCCGCAAGCCGGCGCCGACCTCGCCGCGCTTGGCGATTATGGCGTAACTCTCGACGACGTCACGACGCAGCTTACGGAGGACGGCGTCCGCCTCTTTGCCGACGCCTTCGACAAGCTGCTCGGGGCCGTGGCGCAGCGGCGACTGCGGCTGCTGGACGGTCCGCAACCCGGCTTCGCCATCGGCATGGGTTCTTGCGAGGCGCAAAAACCCTATGAGGAAGAGCTTGAGGCTTGTCGCGAAAACGGCTCCATCCGCCGCCTCTGGTCGGGCGAGGCGTCGCTTTGGACCGGCGCCGACGAGGCCCGTTGGCTCGGTTGGTTGCGGATCGTCGACTGCGAGCTCGCCGGCGCGGCCGAGCTCGAAGATTTCGCCGCGCATGTGAAGCGACAGGGCTATTCGGACGCGCTGCTCATCGGCATGGGCGGCTCGAGCCTCGCGCCCGAAGTCTTCGCCGAGACATTCGGGGCTCAACCAGGCTGGCCGAAGCTGCACGTGCTCGACAGCACCGATCCGGCGCAGATTGCGGCGACCGAAGCGGCGCTCGACCTTGGCAAGACGCTGGTGATCGTATCGTCGAAATCCGGCGGGACGCTCGAGCCGAATATTCTGCTGGACTATTTCTTCGAGCGCGTCGCCGGCTTGCGCGGATGCGAACAAGCTGGCGAGCATTTCGTCGCCGTGACCGACAAGGGGTCCTCGCTGGAGAAACGCGCGCGGGAATTGGGCTTCGCGCGCGTCTTCTTCGGCGACGCTGCGATTGGCGGACGCTATTCGGCTTTGTCGAGATTCGGCCTCGTCCCCGCCGCGGCGATGGGACTCGACGTGCGGCGTCTGCTTGAAAACGCCGAGGTCATGATGCGTTCCTGCGGGCCGGACGCGCCGCCGGCGCAGAACCCTGGCGTCCGGCTTGGCGTCGCGATGGGCGTCGCGGCGCGCCGGCTGCAGCGCGACAAGGTCACGATTATCGCCTCGCCGGCCTTCGCCGCCATCGGCGCGTGGCTGGAGCAACTCTTCGCGGAAAGCACGGGCAAGCAAGGAAAAGGTCTGATCCCGATCGTCGACGAGCCGCTGGCCGGCGTGGAGCGCTACGGCCGAGACCGTTTCTTCATCTATATCGCGCTCGAGGGGCGCGAGGACGCACGACAGGGGCAGCTCGTCGAGGCGCTCGCGCGAACGGGCCATCCCGTCGCGCGCGTCGTCGTGAGGGACATTTGGAACCTGGGTCAGGAGTTTTTCCGCTTCGAGATCGCGACCGCTGTCGCCGGCGCGGTGCTCGGCGTCAACCCCTTCGACCAGCCCGACGTCGAGTCGAGCAAGAAGAAGACGCGGGCGCTGAGCGCGGAATATGAAAAGACGCACCGGCTGCCCGAGCAGGAGCCGCTGTTCAGCGAAAACGGCCTCGCGCTCTATTCCGACGCGGAATATGGAGCCAAGCTCGGAAGGCACAACACGCTGACGGGCTATCTGCGCAGCCATCTCGCGGAGGCCGACGCGAGGCGGGGAGATTACATCGCGCTTCTCGCCTATGTCGAACGCAATGAGGCGCACAAACGCGCGCTCAACGAATTGCGGGCTCTCATTCACGAGCGCACGCTCTCCGCGTCATGCCTCGGATTTGGCCCGCGCTTCCAGCACTCTACGGGACAGGCCTATAAGGGCGGTCCGAACTCGGGGGTCTTCCTGCAGATCACCTGCCATGACGCGAAGGACATCGCCGTTCCCGGCCACGCCTATTCCTTCGGCGTCGTGAAGGACGCGCAGGCGCGCGGCGATTTCGACGCCATGGTCGAGAAAGAGCGGCGTGCGCTGCGCGTGCATCTCAAACACCCGGAAACGGGCCTCGCTGGGCTTCGCGACGCGATGGAGGCGGCGCTTCGCTAGCTTTCAAGGAGAAACCTCTATGCAAATAGGCATCATCGGACTGGGCCGCATGGGCGGCAACATCGGCCGACGCCTCATGCGCGCCGGGCATGGCGCGGTCGTCTTCGACTCCAATCCAAAGGCGCGCGCCGCTCTGGCGCAAGAGGGCGCGACCCAAACGGCCTCGCTCGCCGAGCTCGTCAAGGCGCTCGCAAAGCCTCGCGCCGTCTGGGTCATGCTGCCGGCGGGTGAGATCACGGAGGAGACCGTTAAGCAGCTCGGAGTCTTGCTCGAAACGGACGACACGATCATCGACGGCGGCAACACCTTCTACAAGGACGACATCCGCCGCGCGAAGGCGCTGAAAGGGAAGGGCGTCCACTATGTGGATTGCGGCACCTCTGGCGGCGTCTGGGGACTCGAACGCGGCTATTGCATGATGATTGGCGGCCCCAAGACCGCCGTCGAGCGTCTCGATCCGATCTTCGCGGCGCTCGCGCCCGGTCTCGGCGACATCCCGCGCACGCCCGGCCGCGCCTCCTTGGACCCGCGCGCCGAACGCGGCTACATCCACGCCGGCCCCACCGGCGCCGGGCATTTCGTCAAGATGGTGCACAATGGGGTCGAATACGGCCTCATGCAGGCTTACGCCGAAGGCTTCGACATCCTGCGCACCAAGGAGTCGGCCGAGCTGCCTGAAGACGAGCGTTTCGCCTTGAACGTCGCCGACATTGCGGAAGTGTGGCGGCGCGGCAGCGTGATCTCCTCCTGGCTGCTCGACCTTTCCGCCGCCGCGCTCGCCAAAGATCCGCAGCTCGAAGGCTTCTCGGGCTTCGTCGAGGATTCCGGCGAAGGCCGCTGGACGGTCGAAGCGGCGATCGAGCAGGCGACGCCGGCGGAGGTGCTCTCCTCCGCGCTCTATGCGCGCTTCCGCTCGCGCCGCGAGCGCGGTTTCGGCGACAGGCTGCTTTCCGCCATGCGCTTCGGATTCGGCGGGCATGTCGAGGAGAAGCCGGAGGCCAAGCGCGAGGCTCGGACCGCGCCACCGAACGCGGCGGAGTAGCGTCATGGACGAACAGGCGGGATGCCACGACGACGGCGCGGCGGTGAAAGCGCGCATACGCCCCGACCCTTGCGTCATGGTGATCTTCGGCGCCGAGGGTGATCTGACGAACCGGCTGCTCACACCGGCGCTCTATAATCTCGCCCGCACGAGTTCTCTACCGGAAGGCTTCGCGCTGATCGGCGTCAGTCGCGGCGACCATTCTTCACAGGATTGGCGCGAGCATCTGCACGCCAGTCTCGAGCGTTTCGTCGGCTCGCGCGCCGAGCTCAGCGTATCCGGCGTCGACGAGCGGGCCTGGGGCGAGCTCGCGGCGAAGATGACCTATTTGCAAGGCGACGTCACACAGCCGGAAACCTATGAAAGACTGACGAACGAACTGCAAAAGCTGCACGCCCGTAACGTCATCTTCTACCTCGCCGTCGCCGCCCGCTTCTTCGAGACCATCGTCGAGGAGCTCGGCGCAGCCGGTTTGACGCGCGAGCATGCGCGAGCCGACGACGCCGAGCCCTATTGGCGTCGCGTCGTCATCGAGAAGCCCTTCGGCCATGACCTTGAATCGGCAAAGCTCCTCAACTCCCGCATCCTGCACGTGCTGCGCGAAGATCAGATCTTCCGCATCGATCATTTTCTCGGCAAGGACACGGTGCAGAGCATCATGGCGCTGCGCTTCGCCAACGGCTTCTTCGAGCCAATCTGGAACAGGGACCGCATCGACCATGTGCAGATAACCGTGGCCGAAACGGTTGGGGTCGAGGGCCGCGGCACTTTCTACGAGGCGACCGGCGCGCTGCGCGACATGGTCCCGAACCATGTCTTCTCGCTCGTGTCGATGATCGCCATGGAGCCGCCTGTCGGCTTCGATGCGAGCTCGATCAGAGCCAAGAAGGCCGAAGTCTTCATGGCCATGCCGCCCGTGCAGCCCAATCAGGCGGTGCGCGGCCAATATGGCGCCGGCGTCGTCATGAATCAGCACAAGCGCGCCTATCGCGACGAACCACATGTGTCGCCGACCTCGGATGTCGAAACCTATGTCGCCATGCGGCTCGAGATCGACAATTGGCGTTGGGCCGGCGTCCCCTTCTATATACGCACCGGCAAGCACATGTCGCAGCGGTCGACCGAGGTCGCGATATGCTTCAAACAGGCGCCCGCCGCAACCTTTCAGCGCACGCCCGTGGAGTGCCTCAAGCCGAACTGGCTTGTGCTCGGCATCGCGCCCAAGGAGGCAATCTCGCTGCAATTCGACGTCAAGCGGCCCGGCGCCTTCGTCGAGCTCTCGGCCGTGAGGATGGACTTCCGTTATGAGGACTGGTTCCCCAAGGAGCCCAATGTCGGCTATGAGACGCTGATCTATGACATCATGATCGGCGATCAGACGCTGTTCATGCGCGCCGACATGGCCGAGCAAGCCTGGCGCGTCGTACAGCCCGTGCTCGATGCCTGGGCGGTCGAGAAAGCCAAGTTCCCCAACTATGCCTCCGGCAGCGACGGTCCCGCCGCTGCGGACGAGCTTCTGAAACGGGACGGACGCCGCTGGCGGGCGGTCGCTCCGCAATTGGAAACCGCGAGATGAGCGACGTTCCGAAGCCCCGTCTCCTGCTCGCCGACGTCGACGGCACGCTCGTCACGAATGACAAGATTCTCACGGAGGAGGCGAAGGCTGCGGCGAGGGCGCTGAACGAGGCGGGGGTCGAGCTTGCGATCACCAGCGGACGGCCGCCACGCGGCATGAGAATGCTCATCGAACCGGTGCGGCTCACGGGCGCGATCGCCGGCTTCAACGGGGGCGCTGTGGTCCATCCGGACCTTTCGCTCATCGAGTGTCACGCGCTCGATCCCGCCGTAGCGGGGCAGGCGTTAAGGCTTATTCTCGATAAGGGGCTCGACGCCTGGGTCTACACCGAAAGCCAATGGCTCATTCGCGACCCCGAGGCCGCGCATGTCGCGCGGGAGCGCCGCACGGTCAGGTTCGACCCGGAAATCGTCTCAGGCTTCACCGACGCGCATCTTGCGCATTCGGTCAAGATCGTCGGCGTCTCCGACGACCACGCGAAAGTCGCGGCTTGCGAAGCCGCGGCGCAGGAGGCGCTGGGGGAAAGGGCGAGCGCCACGCGATCGCAACCCTATTACCTCGATGTGACCCATCCGCAAGCGAACAAAGGCGCCGTCGTCGAGACGCTGGCCAAGCTGTCGCAGATCTCTCCCAAAGACATCGCCACGATCGGCGACGGCCAAAACGACGTGCTGATGTTCAGGAAGAGCGGCTTTTCCATCGCCATGGGCAACGCCAGCAGCGAGGTCAAGGCGCAGGCTGACGCCGTGACCGACAGCAATCAAAGCGAAGGCTTCGCCAAAGCGATGCGGAAATATTTCCTGAGCGCCGCGGCGGCGTAGCCGAAACGTTCAACGCGTGTTCCCAAATAGCGCGAAGCGGTTTTGGATGAGAACACGCTCAGTCAGTATCGGAGGGCGTGACGATGATGAAGCCGTCGCAGGCGGAGCTCGAAGTCCTGCTCGACGCCGAGGCGCTCGCTCAGGCCGCGGCGGCCTGGCTGACCGCTCTGGCGCAAGCGCGAGA
>Ga0335078_10004025_pt1 | contig 21841 bp, 20 predicted proteins | sample Lox_Sample_32_FD_206711 | JGI IMG/M metagenome (GOLD analysis project Ga0335078, IMG submission 206711) | Soil microbial communities from Loxahatchee National Wildlife Refuge, Florida, United States - Lox_Sample_3.2 | ecosystem: Environmental > Terrestrial > Soil > Wetlands | place: USA...
GCTCGGGCCGGGCGAGCTGGTCGGAGATCACGCCGTCTCCGTAGGCCATCAGCCAGCGCGCCCTGCGGCGCGGGTCGGGTCCGCCGGCGCGGCTGACCAGGTCGGTCATCAGATCGAACCAGTACTGGGAGGCATGGAGGAGTTGCTCGGCGACGACCGGGTCGATGGCAGCCTCGGCGAACAGGGCGCGGCGGGCGAGCGTGGCGCGGCGACCGGGACCTAAGGCCTCGGCGATGAGTGCGGCCAGGAACGCGACCAGCTCACGCTCGCCGACAGTGCCTGCCGCGAGCATCGGCGAGTGGCTGAGTGCGCTCACCGCCTGCCGCTCGCGGTCGAGCATGTGCTGGAGGATGCCGGCGATGAGCTCGGCGCGGGTGCGGAACAGGTTGGACGTGCTACCGGCGGGAAGCCCGGCCGCAGCGTCGACGGCGCGGTGGGTGAGACGGCGGGCGCCGCCGTCGGCCAGCACGGCGATCGCCGCCTCGGCAACGCGCTGGGCTCGCGTGCTGGACACCGTCGGATTCTACAGTTCGACTACGCCTGTTGTAGCGCTCGACATTACATCCGTAGTATGGGTGGTGATGAACCACGCGGTCGTGGTGGGCGCGGGAATCGGCGGGCTGCGCACCGCGATTGGCCGGCGCGATGCCGGCTGGGAGGTGACCGTCCTCGAGCGCTGGCCATCCATCGTCGGCCTGGGCACGGGCATCGCGTTCTGGCCCGACACCGAGGCCGCGTTGCGCCACCTCGGGCTGGGAGCGGTCCTGGCCGTGCGCGCGGTCCCGCTCGGCCGAATGTCGCTGTTCAGATCAGACGGGGCGCGGCTCGATATCCGAGCCCGCCCCGAGGCGCTCGTCGGCGCCGACCTATCTCGGATCCCTGGCCAACCAACGAGAAGTCTTCAATCCAGCGAGCGAGGGTTCTGGACGCGGATTGAGCGCAAACCGAGAAGAGTCCTAGGAGCCCCGCTCCGCGCTCGTTCGGTTCGTACGGCTGGTCAGCGCCCGCCGGTGATGACGGTCTCGACAAGGCCCGTGACCACGTCATAGACGTGCCCGGACACGGTGATCCGGGGGGAGATCGCCGGCGCCGAGCGCAGGCGCTCGACGTCGGTCCGGACCGTGGTGGCGGGGTCGAGGACCGCGTGTTCGCGCAGAGTCGCCTCGTCTGCGCCGATCCGGTCGGCGTATCGGTTGCGGAAGCCGTCGTCGGCGAGCGCTCCGCTGCCGCACTGGGTGTGGTGGATCACGGCGACCTCGAATAGAGGGCCGTCGGGCAGTACCGTCTCGGCGATCTGGCCGATGTAGGCGACGTCGTTGATCACCTCCGGGGTGACCCGGCCGCCGACGTTGCGGGCGACGACCGCGTCGCCGAGGCCGAGGCCCAGGAAGTGGGCGGGGTCCGTGCGGGGGTCGCAGCACGTGATCACGAACAGGCCGAGGTTGGGAAACACGGTGGCGCCCTCGTGCCCGGCCGCTGCGGCGAACGCGCGGTTGTGCTCAAGTGCTGTGCCGATGCTCGGCTGACTCGTCTCGTTCGGGCGGGTGAGCTCGAAGCGGGTCGCCCGGCCGACGCCGGAGCCGGCGGGCGTGGGCGTGTCAGGTTGGTCGCTCACGTTTCTCCTCTGATCGCTGGTGGCGGATTACCACGGGCGAGCGCAGCCGGGTTGGCCGACACCTGCGTCGGCGCCGGCTCCCGGCGTTGGCCGCTGCTCGCCCGCGCACATCAGTCGGAGGCGCCCTGCGACGCGAACAGCCAGTCGACGAGGCCGGGGTCGCCGGCCCCGAACAGTTCGATGCGCGGCCCCTGGTCACCGGCTCCCATGACGCTCACGCGCAGGCCTGCGTCGGGTTGGCCCATCGCCGGGTGAAGGCTCCGGGTCGGAGCACCCATCGTCGGCACCCCGGCCGGGGTGTTGGCTGCGCCCATCGCGGGGATGGCGATCGGCGCCCGAGCGACGATCGTGCGTCGGCGGCTGCGCCGGTTCCGGTGGACGGCGCCGGCCCGGAGCCGCTCGCGCGTCGCTTGTGCCCGCAGCGGATGGGTTTGCCTGGTAGCTGTCATGTTGTTCTCCTTGGTTGATGTCTCCGCGGGGATGGGTCGTCAGCTTCAGTCCGCCGCCACCGCCGTCGCGCGAATCGCCTGCGTCGCGGGCGCCTCGTCGGCGCGGATCGCCGGGCGCGCAGGCAGCAGCGCGAGCGCCAGCAACGCGCCGGCCGCAGCGACGCCCGCGGAGACGTAGTCGGCGGTGTGGAACCCGCTGAAGAACGCCGAGCTGGCGGCGCTGCGGACGGCGGCCGCGAGTGCGGGATGGCCGATGTGGCCCAGCTTGGCTGCGATGGTGAGCGCGGTGCCGAGTGAGGCGTGCGCGCTCCGCGTGACGGTCGCCGGCGACCCGGCCGGGAGCAGGCCGGTGAAGCGGTCGGCGTACATGGAGGCGTACACGCTGCCGATCACGGCGACTCCGAGCGTGCCGCCCAGCAGCCGCGTCGCGTCGTTGACCGCCGAGCCGACGCCGGCCTTGGCCTTCGGCACCACGCCCATGATCGCTTCGGTTGCGGGCGCGCTCGTGAGACCCATGCCGGTGCCGAGCACGACCATCTGCGCGGCGATCGTTAGGTAGCTCGTGCTCGCCTGAGCGGTCGTGACCCACAGGTAGAAGCCGGACATCAGCAACAGGCCAGAGGCGACCACGAGCTTGGTGCCGAGCCGGACCGCGAGCTTGGTCCCGAGGATCGAGGAGATCGCGACGAACGACGCAACCGGCAGCAGTCGCACGCCGGTCGACAGCGGACCCCACCCCTTGATGAACTGCGAGTACTGGGTAACCAGGAAGATGAACCCGGACAGGGCGAAGAACGAGATCGCGACCGACAGGCTGGCGGCGGTGAAACGCGGGTTTGCAAAGAGGCTGAGGTCGAGCATCGGCTCAGTCGCGCGTCGCTCCCGCGCGACGAACGCGGCCACCAGAACAGCCGTCAGCACAAAGCTGACGAGCGTCCGCGTGCTCCCCCAGCCGTTGCTCGGCGCCTCGATGATCGTGTACACGAGCAGGGCGATCGTCGCGGTGGACAGCGCGAACCCGGCGCAGTCGGTCCGCGGCGCGCGCGGATCGCTCGAGGTCGGCACATACGTGGCGACCAGAACGCCAGCGGTCGCGGCGATCGGCGCCATCACGAAGAAGACGCTTCGCCAGTCAAACGCCTGAAGCAGCCAGCCGCCAACGATCGGTCCGAGCGCAATTGCCACACCGGTGATCGCCCCCCACAGGCCGATCGCCAGCGCCCGCTCCTCGCGCTGGGTGAAGACGTTGGTCAGAAGCGACAGCGTCGAGGGGAACACCATCGCCGCCCCGACGCCCATCACCCCCCGCGCCACGATCAGCGCCCCGACATTGCTCATCAGCCCGCCCGCGAGGCTCGCCGAACCGAACACCAACAGTCCCGCGAGCAGCATCCCCTTACGGCCGAAGCGGTCCGACAGGCTGCCGGCCGCGAGCACCGATCCGGCAAACAGGAGGTTGAACGCATCCACGACCCACTGCAGCTGCGAGGTGGACGCGTGCAGCTGGCGCACGAGCGTCGGCAGCGCGACGTTGACGATCGTCGTGTCGAGATTGATCACGAACGCCGCCAGCAGCAGCGACATCAGGATCACCGATTTGCGCTTCATCACTCCCCCATCGAAAATCGATCAGACTTGCTTGACGCAAGGCAACCTACCCGGCGGATTGACTTTTGTCAAGCAAGTTAGCTACCATCGATCAGTGCTGAAACGCGACTATCCAGACCAGGTGTGCTCGATCGCTCGCTCGCTCGAGGTGATCGGAGAGCGCTGGACGCTGCTGATCCTGCGCGACGCCGTGCTCGGCCTGACCAGGTTCGAGGAATTCCAGGACAGCCTCGGGATTGCCACCAACACGCTCACCAACCGCCTCAAGCTGCTCTGCCAGGAGCAGATACTCGAGCGCGTCCCCGATCCCGAGCGCCCCGGTCGCCCCAAGTACGTATTAACCGGCAAGGGCCGCGAGCTCGCCCCCGCGCTGATAGTGCTGATGAAATGGGGCGACCGCCACTACCCCACACCCGGCGGCCCGCCCCGGCTCACAATCCACGCCGGCTGCGGCGGCAACATCGGCCCGGACCTGCACTGCGACCGCTGCGGCAGGCAAGCCGGACCCGGCGAGATCGAACTGCTTCCCGGACCCGGGGCACCAGCCAGCCCAGCCACGGCACGATGACCCCGCGCCCGCCGAATCGAACTCTGATCGGCATGGGTCCTGCAGTGGTGGGAACGGCTCCGGGTGGCGCTCGCCTCGTTCCCGCCACTCCAGGCAGACGCCCCGTTTGTCGAGCAGGCGTCGAGCCTCGGCGCCGCCGCGTCGCCGTAGCTCAACCCGGATCCGGCCCTTCGCGGACCGCGCCGTGCGGCCGCGGACTTAGGGATGCCGCCAAGCGGTCGCGCGGGTCGCATTCATGGGAGCGCGGAAACCGGTCGCCCGCCGCTGCTCGTCGTGCGCATGGATTTGTCGCCGGGGTCGGGCGCGGCCCGATACGAGTTATATCGCTTCACCGCGAGTCGGCCGGCCTCCCATGGTTCTCACCTTGTCCGACGGGAGCGAGCGTTCCCATCGACCTCGAGTTTCGTGATTTTGCGGGCTTGAGTGAGCCCTATTGCGCTTGCACAACGCGGAGCTTGCGCAGCGGCGCGACCACGATCCGGTCGACCCCAACGTCGGCCGGGAGGGTCGTGAACTCGACCATCGCCGTCCCGTCTTCGTAGAGCTCCAGTACGCCGCCACGCTCGCCGGCAGCGTGCTCGTCGATTGGCTCCAGAAGCTCAACAATGTCGTAGCGGGCGATGCGGTGTGAGACGGCCATCGTTCGACTCAGTCTAGAGCGCGGGGTAGGCGCTCACGAGTCGTGGTGCCGCAGCCGATGCGTCGTAGTTCCACACAGTCCTCACTCGGGTTGTGTGGCCCGCGATCGTCAGCTGGATGTCCACCTCGCAGTTGAGGCCGTGGCAGCCAAGATCACGGAGTCCGGTGATCGGCTCGATCAAGATGCGCGCGGCAATCGCCCGCCAGAGCACATCGGCGTCCTCGAGACCGACGTGTAGGACGCGCTCGAACTCGAGACCATGGCCGCGCTCCGCCAGGATCCAGCCGCTCCACTTGTGCTCCTCGCACCACGCGTCGGCGGCGCGTGGCAACAAGTCTCCGATTTGGGGCGGCCAGCACATCGGACCAACGTAGACGTCGGAGCGGCGCGAATGAGAGATGGTGAGTCGACGCTGTGGGCGTCTGTCATCGCGCCCGGAGGCAGCACTTCTTGTACTTGCGTTCGCTGCGACACCAGCATGGCTGGTTGCGCTCTGGTGGCCACGGATCGACGACGCCTTGTTCGACTAGCTCGGTGGCGTAACTCGCTCTGGTGTCGGATTCTTCGGGATCGCGGTCGTGCTCGGCGCACCAGGCGAGGTCATCGTCGATTGTGATTGGTGCAAGCGCGAGCCGTTTGACGCCCTGGGACCGGAGATCGCGTAGTAGCGATTCCAGCCGCGCGCAGTACGCGGCGTAGGGTCCGTGCTGGTAGTCCTCGGCGAAGCTCGGCCAGGTCTGCAGCGCCCGCTGATACTGGTCGGGCGGGAACCAGGCGACGCCGATGTACGCCTGCTGCGGCGCGATCGTGCGTGGCTGGTTCCAGCGGCGCAGGAACTCTTGTTCGTACTCGCGATCCTGCTGCTCCTGGCGCTCGATCAGCTCCTCGGCGCGGAGCTGGAGCTCGTCGGGCTCCAGGCCGAGCGCGTCCATCGTCTGGCCCCGCTCGCCGGCCAGGTACCACGCCAGCTCGCCCTCTTCCTCGCCGGCCGCGAGCGCCAGCTCAAGTCCCTTGGTCTGCCACGGCAGCGCCTTTCTGTATAGCCCGACTCTGGTGTAGGCGTCGCTGGCGGCGGAGTGCACCCACGGGTTGCTGGGATCCTCGCGCTCGGCCTGCACCCAGGCCTGGTCGGCCTCCTGGTCGCGTCCGACCCGTAGCAGCAGGTCAGCGATCAGCGCCTGGGCGCTGGGATGATCAGCGAGCTCGCCCTCCCAGCCAGCCGCGACGGCTTGGCGCATCGCGTCGATCGCCTCATCGAACCGGCCGAGCTTCTCGTAGGCGTAGGCGAGCTCGTCGAGATACCCCGCGCGCTCAGGCTGGGATTCGGGCAGCGCGAGCGCGGCGCCGATCAGCTCGACGCACGCCTGGTAGTCATCGCGCTCGCGGGCCTGATCGAGCTCGCGGTTGATCGTCTGGAGATCCCGCACGCGTGCAGGCTAGCCGCCTGCGCGCCGGCGCAGGAGGGGCGGCGGCGACCCCGAATCGGTGGGCGATCAGATACCCATCGGCCGCCGGGGCGTTGCCAGCGTCCCCGGGGCCCTCCCACCGGGAGGTCGCCGCCGTGTCAGAGGTTCCCACTTCGCTCGCTGCGCTGCTGTCCCTGCTGGCGCCGTGCTTCACGCAACCAACCTTTCAGACCTTCGGTCTGCTGCTGGTCGGGTTCGTCGGCCGGATCCGCGACTGCACGATCACCGGGATGCTGCAAGCCTGCGGACGCGCGGGCGTCTGGCATCACAGCCGCGCGCACGACTTCTTCGCCCGCCAGCGCTGGGATCCCGACCGGCTCGGGCTGGCGCTACTGGACTTCCTCGTGACGGTATTCGCCAAGGACGGCGCGATCCGCTTCGCGGTTGACGACACCCTGTTCGGCCGCTCGGGACGCAAGGTGTGGGGCGCGCACTACCTGCACGATGGCGCGCAACCCGAGGGTTCCGGGCGCCGCAGCCGGTGGGGGAACTGCTGGGTCGTGGTCGTGCTGATCGTTCCGCTGCCCTGCTTGGGCGGCCGCCACGTGGGCCTGCCGGTGCTGTTTCGTCTGTTTCGCCCCAAGGACGACGCGCACCCCGATCGCCCCTCGCAACCCGAGCTCGCCAGGCTGCTGATCGACATGATCCTCGCCCGCTTCCCGAACCGGGTCGTGGAGCTGATCATGGACGGCGCGTACGCCAGCCGGGCGTGGCGCGATCTGCCCGCGCGGGTGAGCGTGACCACCCGGATGCGGGCGAACGCTGCCCTGCACGCACTACCCGCCGCGCGCCGCGCCGGCACCAAGGGCCGCCCACCACTCAAAGGAGCCAAGCTCCCCACGCTGGCCGAGATCGCCCGGACCGCCACCTTCAAGCCGGTCACGATCACCGGCCCCGACGGCCGCGAGCGCACCGCCCACATCCATGAGCTGACCTGCCTGTGGTACAAGCCGTTTCACATCCGGCCGGTCAAGGTGATCCTGATCCGCAACCCCGGCACCACCGAAGGATTCGACGTCGCGCTCGCCTCCACCGATGTCGAGACCCCCGCCGAGGACCTGATCGCCCGCTACGACAGCCGCTGGACGATCGAGACCTGCCACCAAGAAGCCAAGGCCCACGGCGTCGGCCAGGCCCGCAACCGCGTCCAGAGAGCCGTCGAGCGCACCGTCCCATTCGGATTCCTCGCCCAGACGATCACGATCACCTGGTACGCCGTACACGGCGATCCCGACGCCGACCTCGACCACCACCGCCGCTACTCACCCTGGTACCGGCAGAAGACCACTGTCAGCTACAGCGACATGCTCGCCGCGCTCCGCCGGGAGCTGATCCGCCACGAGTTTTGGGCACAAGCACACCCGATGACCACCAACGCGAAACTCACACAACCCCATTCACCATCTGCCGTCCAGGCCGCGTGAAATCACGAAAGTCGAGATCGACGACATCGTCCGGTACAGGCGGTAGACGTAATTCTCATTTTCCTTTTCTCACTCCTTCGGAGTGTGGACGATTCATCAGTATGGTCAAATACGTTCCGCGGGGTTTTCGGTCGCGGTACGTCGCGTTCGTGTTGCCGGTGAACTCGAACGTTCCGCCGTAGCGCCCGTGGACGGTGCCCTTCAACAGCCACTTAAGTCCACTTTCCGTTCGCCTTTCCCGCGCCGGTAGTCGAGTTTCACGTCGAGCTGTAGGTTGCGGAGACGAGACCGTTGCCCAGTGGCTGCGAGCATTTGGTAAAGCCCACAACGAAGCCTGATGCTTGGGTCAGGGTCGGGTTGTACTCCGTGCTTCTGCAGGTGATCCTCGTACCAGTTGTCCCGCCGCTGGTGGCTGAGGCAATTGCCGCGAGTGCACCGACGATCGCGACCACCCAGATGAGGTCCCCGCGGGACCGAAGAGCTTCGCGACAGTGCTCGCGGCGGGCTGCCCGACAGGGTGGAGGACCCGAGAGCGGTACTCGATTCGCTGCCGGCGGTCATCGGGTCGGCACCGACCTGCGCAACCGCCTCGCTAACCGCGCGTATGTCGAGTTCTTCGGGGCTCGAGATCCTCCAACTCATCGCCCGCGTCCTCGGCACGCCGCAATAGCCGACCGCTAGGAGCGTGGGTCAGTAACCGGCCCGGGTCCGTCCGGCGCGTTTAAGACGATTCGCCTGTACACGACCAGGAGGATCGCATGGCGGCGGCGGTGGCGCAGGAGCAGCTGGTGGAAGTGGAGGTGGACGATACGGTCGTCTCGGATCGTCGGCCTGTTGGTGAGGAGAAGACGTTTCGGCCGTATGACCCTGATCAGGTGTTGTTGATGGCGCCGGTGCTGTCGGAGTGGATCCCGGAGGGTGATCTGGCGCACTTCGTGTCTGATCTGGTTGAGTCGGGGACGCTGGATCTGCAGGCGATCTATGACGCCTATGAGGAGGAGCGGGGTTATCCGCCGTATGACCCGCGGTTGATGGTCAAGCTCTTGATCTACGGGTACGCGAACGGGGTGACGTCCTCGCGCAAGCTCGAGCGCGCGACGTACCGGGATGTGGCGGTGCGGATGCTGTGCGCCGACCAGCACCCGGATTACCGGTCGATCGGGCGGTTTCGCAAGCGGCACCTGGAGGCGTTGGGGGAGCTGTTCGTGCAGGCGCTGCGACTGTGCAAGCAGGCCAAGCTGGTCGGGCTGGGATCGCTGGCCTTGGACGGTACGAAGCTGCGCGCCAATGCCTCGCGGCATAAGGCGATGAGCCATGAGCGGATGGTCAAGAAGGAGGCGCAGCTGGCGGCGGAGATCGCCGAGATCCGCACGAACGTCGAGGCGCTGCTTGAGGAGGCCGAGCGGGTCGACGCCGAGGAGGATGACCGCTTCGGTGCTGAGAACCGCGGTGATGAGCTGCCTGAGGAGCTCCGTCGCCGTCAGACGCGACTGGCGAAGATCCGCGAGGCCAAGGAGGCGCTTGAGCAGGAGGCGCGCGAGGCGGAGACGGCACGGCGGGCGGAGCTTAAGGCGCAGGGCAAGAAGCCCCGCGCGCCGCGCGATGGGCGTGATCCGTTCGCGCCCAAGCCCACGGCGCAGCGCAACTTCACCGATCCGGAGTCGAAGATCATGAAGACCGCCGACGGGTCCTATCACCAGTGTTACTCAGGGCAAGCGATCGTGGACTCTGGCTGTCAGGTGATCGTCGTCGCCGAGCTGTCCGATCAGGCAGCTGATCAGTGTCAGCTCGAGCCGGCCGTTGTCCAGCTCACGGAGAACGTTCAGGCGATCGGCGCGCAAGTGCCCGAGGGTGCGGTGCTGACCGCTGATGGCGGCTACTTCTCCGAGGAGAACGTGAAGACCTGCGAGCAGCACGGCGTGGACCCGTACATCGCGACCGGACGCTTCAAGCATGACGAGCCGCCGCCGCCCGCGCCGCGTGGGCCGATCCCCAAGGACGCCACCCCCAAGCAGCGGATGGCGCGCAAGACCCGCACCAAGAAGGGCCGCAAGATCTACGGCCGGCGCAAGGCGATCGTCGAGCCGGTGTTCGGCCAGATCGGCACCGTCCAAGACGGCCGCTGCGTGCACATCCGCGGCAAGCCAGCCGCCCGCGCCCAATGGCGCTTTCACTGTGCAATACACAACCTCCTCAAGCTCCACCGGGCGGGCGGCCTGGTGCTGGTGAACACCAGCTGAGCAGCCCGTGAGGTGGCTCCCGAAGGGCCGGGAGCCACCTCACGACGCGACCCAGCCCGGCCAGCGACCCTCCGGCCGCTGTGACCACGGCATCACCACCGCTGGAACCACGCATCCTCGCCCGTCAGGCGTGCCGCGAGCCGATAGCGACCCAGGCTCCTAGCTAGACGTCGCCAACGACCTGCTACGCCTTCCGCAGCCGCGCAATCTCACCGTGGCCGGCCACCGCTCGGCGCCAGCACCGCTCTTGTGGTTCCGGCGAACAGCAGCTTGCCAAGCGTAGTCCGTTCGGAGAGGATTTGAGCGTGACGTCGGCACAGACGACCAACGTGTGGGAGCGGCGTGCCTGGGCTGCGGGGATCGTCTTCGTCCTTGCGCTGGTGGCCGAGACGGCGATCTCAGCAGGCCTTCCCATCAACCAAGACGACTCTGCCGCAAAGATCGCGGGCGCCCTGCGTGACCACAGGAATACCGTGCTGGTCGCCGCGTACCTGTCGGTCGTCTACGCCGTCGCCTTCGTGATCTACCTGGCGAAGCTGCACGACCTGCTGCGCGGCGTCGCGCAGCCTTCAGGCGCCCTCCACTCCCTGGTGCTGATCGGCGGCGTCCTGCTCGTCGCCCTGCATGCGGTCAGCGACGTCGGAATCTACGGGCTGCTCGGAGGGAAGCTCGCGACGTACGCCGCCCAGCACGGTCAAGGGCTGTCGTACATGCTGTACCTGCTTACGTTCGCGCTCGACAGCGTCGGAGACGTCTTCGGGAGCGTCTTCTTGATCGCGGCGGGGCTCCTTGTCATCCAGAGCCGGGTCTTGCCGCGCTGGCTTGCGTGGATCTCCGTCGCCGGCGGGACCCTGCTCTTTCTCCAGGGCTTCGGCCTCGGCGGCATCATCGGCACGTACGGCCTCGTGCTCGACCTGATCGGCTTCGTGCTCTTTCTGCTCTTCGTGCTCCTCAGCAGCGCGATCTTGTTCAGAGACCGCGGTTCTCCCTCACTCGATTGAGGTGCGAAGCGCCGAGACCACCGCTACCGACCGAGCCGTCGGCGACCTGCCGCTCCCTGGTTTTGGCGACGGGCCAGCACCCGAATCCTGCCGAGGTCCGAGACTTGCTTCAGTGCTCTCCCCCGTGCTTCCGTGCCCAGTGCCTTGCCGTTCGGGTAAGTGTGTGAGAGGGTCGGTTCACCCGATGAGAGGAGAGACCGAATGGCGGTTGCGGTAGATCTCGAGTTCGAGGGTGGGACGCTCGAGCAGTACGACGAGGTCGCGAAGTTGATGGAGTACGAGCCTCGGGGTGCGGCGCCGCCGGGGTGCCTGTTTCACTGGGGCGCGTTGGCCGACCATGGTCTGCGCGTCACGGACGTCTGGGAGACCAAGGAGCAGTTTGAGCAGTACGCCCAGGAGAAGATCGGCCCGTTTTCCCAGCAGGTTGGCCTTCCAGGGCCGCCGCGGACCACGTTCTATGACGTGCACAACTATCAGGCTGCGCCAGTCCTGACCAAATAGCTCGACACCGTGTGGAATGCCCGTTCTGCAGCGACTATCTTGGCGGCGCGGTCTGGCGCGGCGCGCCGGCGATCGCGACGAGCCGGATAGACATGCGCGGCGCGTTGCGGTTAGGCTTGGCGCGGGTCGAAGTGGTGGATGAGGCCGGCTGGATTCTTGTTTCGGCGTACGAATGTGAGGAGGGGCCGCATGGCTGCAGAGGACAACCTCGCCACGATCCAGGGAGTCTACGAGGCGTTCGGCAAGGGCGACGTCGATACGATCCTCGGCGCGGTCGCCGACGACGTGGACTGGGCAGTCGACGCTGAACCGGTCGGGCCGTGGTATGGGCAGCGAAAGGGCAAGGACGGGGTCGCGAGCTTCTTCGCCGATATCGCCGGCGCGACCGACGTGCTCGACTTCGCGGTAGAGGCCATGGGTGCCAGCGAGAACGAGGTCTTCTCCTTCTTGCGGTTTGCCGTTCGCATGAAGTCCACCGGGCGGGAGGCGTCTTTTCACCTACACCACTATTTCCGTTTCGGGCCCGGCGGCAAAATCGTGTACTACCGCGGTTCTGAAGATTCCGCGCAGGTCGCCAAGGCGCTGGCCAGCTGAGCTCCCGGCTGCCGGCAGCGCATTGGGCCTGACAAGTCGGCTCGCGAGCCCGTGGAGCCGGCTGAGGAGACGATACGCCCCCCTTCGCCGGTGCACGCCGTTCTAGTCGTATGGTCCTGCCGTCAGCAGAAGGTCGGAGCTGACGGCGCGGACCGTGCTTGAACCGCCCCACGCGATGGCGGGCCGCGAGCCGCATCACCATCGGTGGCGGCTGGCAGCCCGAGTTGGCGAGCATCGCTTTGGTCCGACGTGCCAAACTCGTTGGCTCCCAGGCGGAGCCGATCGTCCGCAACGATGAGGGGAAGCAGAGCTGTCCGAACCTCGAGAAGAATCGTCGGATGGTGGGGCCGCGCGCCGGTCGGTCGCGGGGGCCGCCCTCGGGGCAGGTGTGCGCGATTCGCCCCGCGAACCAGCCCGGCTGGTGCGCGACGTTTTGCTTCGCGATGGCTCGACGCTACGGCTGCAGGCGCCAGAACCGGCGGACTATGAGGACATCCGGGCGTTCTATGAACAGCTCTCTCCACAAAGCAGGTACTTCCGCTTCCACGGGATGGGACGCACGGACATCGTCGCGCGAGCCGCCGTGGAGTCGAGCGGCATCGACCGCGTTTCCCTGATCGCACGTCATGCGGGGCGAGTTATCGCGGCGTGCAGCTACCAGGGGCTGCGCGAGCCCGGTGTGGCCGAGATCGCGTTCGCGGTGGCGGACGACGAGCAGCGGCGCGGGATCGGAACGCGGATGCTCGAGCAGCTGGCGGCGATCGGGGCGGAGCGCGGGGTGCGCCGCTTCGATGCGGCGGTGATGTCGATGAACCGTGCGATGCTCAGCGTGTTTCGGAACGCCGGCTTCGCGGTCAACCGTGCGGGCCTCGACGAGCTCAACGTGTCGGTTGACATCACCCCGGTCGAGGCGGTTGTGCAGCGGATCGATGAGCGCGACCATTTCGCTGCGCTGGCTTCGCTGCGGCCGATTCTCGCGCCTTCGTCGGTCGCGGTCATCGGGGCCGCGGACACGCCGGGAAATGTGGGGCGCGCGTTGATCGAGAACATCCGCAACGGCGGCTTCGGGGGTGTCGTCGAATGGGTTGACGCGGGGGACGAGGCCGTGTCCCCTGAGCGGTCTTTGCGGAGCCTGGGCGAGCTCGAGGTCGCTCCGGATCTGGTGATCCTCGCGGTCGAGGGCGGCGCCGTTCTGGATTTCGCAGCCGCGGCCGCCCGCAGGGGGGCGAAAGCGTTGCTTGTTGTCCCGGCTGGCCCAGCGCAGGACGTCGAGGCATCGTCCTGGCTTGAGCCCAGGCTCTTGGACATCGTCCGGGATGCCGGGCTGCGGCTTGTTGGCCCCAACTCGCTGGGGCTGATCAACAACGCGCCCGGGGTTCACCTAAATGCAACGTTCACGGGCGCCTCCGTGAGGCCGGGGGGGCTGGCGATCTGCTCACCCTCAGGCGCGGTAGGGATCGGACTTCTCTCTCATGCGGCAGCCCTCGGCCTGGGCGTCTCGCTGTTCGCCTCGCTCGGTAACCGGGCCGATGTTTCGACCAACGACTTGCTCGAGTGGTGCGCCCAGGACCGGCGAACGGTGGCCGTGATCCTATATGTCGACACGTTCGGCAATCCCGAGCACTTCACTCGAATCGCGCGGCGGGTGTCGCGGAGCAAGCCCATACTTGCCATCAAGGGCCGACGGAGTGCCGCGCGGGTCCTCGCCGAGGCTCGTTCCCACACCGCGGCGGCGCTGCACGGCGATGAGGTCGTCGATGCCCTGCTGCATCAGGCTGGGCTGCTCCGGTTCCGCAGCGGCGATGAGCTGTTCAACGCGGCCGAGTTCTTCGAGCGCCAACCGCTGCCCGCCGGTCGGCGGATCGGAATCGTCAGCAACTCCGTCGGTGTGGCGACGATCGCCGCCGACGCGGCCGCCGCGCGAGGGCTCGAGGTGAGGGAAGCGGGCGACGCGCCAAACCCGCTCACCATGCCAATCGGCGCGGGACCCAACGACTACGGACCCGTAGTCAAGCGGCTGCTTGGCGAGCCCTCGATCGACGCGCTGATGGTGTTCTACGTGGACGTTCACGAGGGGGACGCGGACGCGGTGCTGCAAACGATCTCGACAGCCTGTGCCGGACAGCCCAAGCCGGCTGTCGCGTGCGTGGTGCGCTCCGACGGACGCCGGCGACCGCGCACCCCCGCCGGAGTTCCCAACTTCTTGTTCCCGGAATCGTGCGCGAACGTCCTCGCCAGCGCGGTCGAGCGTCGCGAATGGCTGTCGCGGCCGCTGGGAGAGCTCCCAAGCAATCCCGATCTTGACGAACCGGCGGCGCGGGCGGTGGTCGAAGCATTTCTGGAGCGGAACCCCGCGGGCGGATGGATCTCGCTTGGCGAAGCCGAGACTCTGCTGGCCACGCACGGGATTCCGATCGTTGCGTCGCATCGCTGTCGGGATCTCGAGCGCGCAGTCGCAGTAGCGGCGGAGATCGGCAAGCCAATCGCCCTGAAGGCCGACTTCGAGGCGCCCGGTCCTGCGGGCGACATCGATGCGGTCCTACGTGGGCTGCTAGGTGAGGCCGCAATCAGAGCCGGCTGGCGGGAGCTGCAAGGGCGGATGCGAGTCGCCGGGTACCCGTGGATCGGCGCGATCGTTCAACCGCTCTACGACCAAGGAGTCAGCGTGCTGGTAGGCATGGTCGCCGATCCCGATCTAGGGCCGGTGCTGGCGGTAGGCCTCGGCGGACGCCAGGCAGGCCTCGGCCGGAGCACCGCGTTCCGGCTGCTGCCGCTCACCGACGCTGACGCCGACGAATTGATCGATGCTTCGCGGAGCGTGACCGCCGAACTCGACGGATTTCGCGGCAGCGAACCGCTCGATCGCCAATCCTTACGCGAGCTGATTCTCCGTCTAGCGCTCCTGGTTCGACGCGTTCCCGAGGTGGTCGAAGCCGATCTCAATCCGACCCGCTGCACGACGACCGGTTGCGTGGTGCTCGACACGCGAGTGCGGATCGAACGCCGAGGCCCGATCGAACGGGTCAAGACGTGGTGAGCCGCTGGGGCGCACCGGTCCTACGATCCCGACCAGGGGCGCGACCGTCGCGGTCAACGTCTTTTGAAAGAACGACATCCGGCCCATCAGCCCCTCGGGACAGAAGCATGTCACCGACGCGGCCCCCGCCGAGACTTCCGCGCAAGCTCGCGTCCATGCGTAGCACGACCATCGCTAGCCGTGCCATCGACAGGTTCCGGTCGCCCTGCCGATGGCGTGTGCGCCCGCCTTGCCCCGGGGCGACGTTCAACTACGTCGGTGCCGGGAGATCGATCAGGCGCCGGGATGGGTCGGCTAGGGCCGTGGCGTCGACGCTGGCGACCTCAGGCGCTCCCGGGCTATGCAACCGCTGGAACGTGGATGCCGAGCTTCTCCGCCGCGATCTTCGTGCCCTCGACGCGGCTGGCGATTTTCTCGAACGCCACGTCCCTGGCGAAATCCGGCGAACCGTGCAGCGGCTTCTCGTCGATGCTGAAAGGAGAGAAGCCGCAGTCGTCGGTTGACCCGAGGCGCTCCTTGGGGATGTGCTTCGCTGCCGCCACGAGCTCGTCGCAGATCTCCTGAGGGGTCTCGACCCTCGGGTTCTGCGGGTTGACCACGCCGATGTGCACGACCTGTGCCACGCCGTCCGCGTCGTCGCGGCTGTGCTCGCCGACGAGCCGGTACACCTCATCGCGATCGCGCTCGCTCTTGTTCTGCATCAGGAAGTAGCCGGCGTTCAGTTCAAAGAGGCTTGGCAACAGCGCGCTGTAGGGCACGTCGGCGCTGTGCACCGCGTCGCGGTCCCCGCCCGGACAGGTGTGCACACCGATGTTGACCCGCTCCTCCGCGCTGAAGCGGGCGAGAACCCGGTTGATCAGGTCTATGAAGTGAGGCAGCATCCCCCGGCCCGTCCACGGGTTGCGCGAATCCTCGCGGAGCGCCAAGCGGCCCTCGGTGAAATCAATCGACACACAGGCCGCGCCGGCCTCGAACGCCCCGCGAATATCCTTCTCGCACTCGCCGACGAGATCCTCCTCGAACTGCTCGCGCGAGTAGCCCTGTAGCTCCTCGTCGAGCGGATACAGCAGCGCCAGCATCGAAGGCGCGATCACGGCCTGCTTCATCGGCTTGCTCGCGAGCACGATCGATTTCGCAAGCGTGTCAGCCGCGTAGGTCTTATAGCGGAACGGACCGTCCACCAGCTTGGGCAACTGACGGTAATGACCGTCGGAGAAGATCGCGAAGTACTGCCCGCCCGGTCCGAGATGATCCGCCAGCCCCGTGCCCGCGAGCGTGTCGGTCACCGGATACGTCGCGAAGCTCGACCACCATTGCTCACCGTCGGCGATGACCGGGGAGCCGGTCTCCTCGAAGCGGGTGATCGAGTCCTTGACCGCCGACTCCTGCTCGGCCTCAAGTTCCTGCTTGGAGATCTTTCCCGCGTCGTACTCGGCGTAGGCCGCCTGCAGCTTCGCCGGCCGCGGCAACGAACCGACGGGCTGCGTCGGGATGCCCGTCTCCGACCTCAAGTCGTACGCCATCCGCTGAACCCTCCTCTGACTATCGCCTCGATATGAGACTGACTGGTCTCCCTCTCAATAGAAGGCTACGCCCCGCTCTCAGCAACGTCAACCTTCAGAGTCAGACCGAACGTTCTCCTATCATCGGTTGGCATGTCCGAGATACTCGGGGCGAGCAAGACAACCGGCGGCCGCGGCGCGAGGACGCGGATCCTCGATGCTGCCTATGACCTGTTCTCGCGTAACGGGATCCAGGCCGTCGGCATCGACGCGGTGATCTCGAGCTCGGGCGTCGCGCGCCAGACGCTCTACCGGCACTTTGCCTCCAAGCAGGAGCTCGTGCTCGCGTTCCTCGAGCGCCGCGAGCAGGAATGGACTCGCCGCTGGCTCGAGGGAGAGGTCACCCAGCGCGCCCGCGACCCCAGTTCACGGCTATTGACGATCTTCGACGTATTCGACGGATGGTTCCGGCGCGATGACTTCGAAGGCTGCTCGTTCATCAATGTGATGCTCGAACATCCCGATCCCGCCGACGCGGTGCATCGGGCGAGCGTGTCCTACCTCGCCGGGATCCGCGGATTCCTCGAGGGTCTCGCGCGCGAGGCCGGCATCCCCGACGCCCAGAGCTTCGCCCGCGAGTGGCACATCCTCATGAAGGGATCGATCGTCGCCGCGGCGGAGGGAGACGAGAATGCTGCACGGCGGGCCAAGCGAATCGGACAACTGCTACTCGAGGACGTGGGCGCCAAGCGGAGCGCGTTACAGTCGCAACAAGCACGAGCATCGCGACGAGCTCCACGGGCGCAACCCTGAAACCGACGATCTCGCCGCGAGCGATACCCGAGACGATGACTGGGTACGCAGTTGACATGCTGCCGCGCTGAGCGTTGTCAGCCGGTGGTGGGGGCGTGCTGGTTGAGTAGCTTGATGTGGAGTTGGAGCGTGTCGGCGCTTGGGGTGATTCCGAGTTCGTGGCGCAGCAGTGTGCGCAGCTCCTCGTACGCGCGTAGGGCTTCGGCGGTGTTCCCGCGGGCGGCGAGGGCTTGCATCAGGTGGCGGTGTCCCGATTCGCGGTAGGGGGCGATGCGGGTGAGCTCGCGGCCGGCGCGTTCGGCCGCGGCCAGTTCGGTGCCGCCGACGCCGAGGCATGCCTGGGCGTAGCACTCGAGCGCGCGCTGGTAGAGCGCGTCGAGTTCGTGGCGGATGTCGCGGATCCATTCGGCGTCCTCGTTTGGCTGGAACCCGCGGCGGGCGGTGAACATCGGTCCCTGGCTGGCGCCCCACGCCCGATGCCAGTGGTGTTGAGCGAGCGCCGATTCGGCCCGGTGGATGGCTTCGCGCGCGTGCTCGAGGTCCACGAACGCGTCGGGCGGGAGGTGCAGACGCAGCTCGCCGCGGCCGTCGAGCATGTTCGCGGGGAGCCGCCGCCGCAGCTTGGAGATGAGCGCGCGCAGCGCGGTGTCCGCGGCGGCGGGCGGCATCCGGGGCCACAGGGCATCGATCAGCTCATCGCGGCGGACGGCCCGCAGCCGGTGCACCACCAGGTAGGCCAGCAGCAGCCGGCCCTGGCGGCCGGGCAGATCACGGTCGACGCGCCGGCCGTCGAGCTCGACCGCCAGCGTGCCGCACAGCTGAATTCTCACCCGGGCCGCCAACCTCCCGCCAACATAACCCCAACGGCGGGCGCCTACAAACCACCACACCCAAGGAGGCCCAACCGATGGCGAAGCAGATCAACTGCGAGTGCGGGTACGTCGCCCGCGGCGACAGCGAACACGAGGTGATAGAGCGGATCCGCGAACACATGCGCTCCGATCACCCCGAGTTGCTCGAGCGCGTCTCCGACGAGGACCTCCGGGGATGGATCGAAGAGGCATAACCCGACCGATGGGAGGTCCCATGACCACAGCGACGTTTGACCCCGTCGCCTACAAGACCACCACCCGCGAGCAGTGGCAGACCGCCGCCGAGCCGTGGTACCGGTGGGGCGGGTTCATCGAGCATTGGCTCGGCGAAGCAACCGCGCTGATGCTCGACATGGCGGGGGTTCGTGCCGGTTCGCGGATGCTGGATGTGGCCGCCGGCGCCGGCGGGCAGACCCTGACCGCGGCACGGCGCGTCGGGCCGTCGGGGAGCGTCCTCGCCACCGACATCTCCTCGAACATCCTCGGCTACGCCGAGCAGGCCGCGCGCAACGCCGGCCTGTCCAACATCGCCTTTCGGGTGATGGACGGCGAGTCGCTCGAGGTGGATCCCGGTGTGTTCGACGCGGTCATCTCACGCGTCGGGTTCATCTACTTCCCCGATCAACAGGCCGCATTCGAGGGGATGCGACGAGCGTTGCGGAATGGCGGGCGCCTCGCCGGGATCGTCTACTCCACTCCCGAGGCCAACCGGTTCTTCTCCATACCGGTCTCGATCATCCGCCGGCGAGCGGGGCTCGGGGCGCCCGCGCCCGGGCAACCCGGACCGTTCAGCCTCGGCGCACCAGGCATGATCGAGGCGGCCTACGACCGGGCGGGCTTCGTCGATGTGGACGTGCGCTGCGTGAACGCACCACTGCGGATGACCTCGGCCCCCGAGTGCGTACGGTTCGAGCGCGAGTCGTTCGGTGCCTTGCACCAGATGCTGGGCGGCCTGAGCGAACTCGAGCAGGAGGACGCATGGGAAGAGATCGAGCGCGAACTCTCGCAATTCGAATCGGCCGGCGGCTTCGACGGGCCGTGCGAGCTGATCGTGGCGGCCGGCACGGCTCGGGAGACTCGATGAGCTCCTCAGTGCTCAGCCGACGGGACGTCTGCTTCGCCAGGTCGAAACGGAAGACGACCCCGGCCGATCAACTTCGAGGTCATCGGGGCGGCGTCTGTAGGAATCCGCGGAGGTCGGGGACGATCTGCTCGAGCTCGCTCGACGCGTGCCGGTGCTGTTCGGCGGTGTGTGTGGTGGTCAGGGCCACAACGCGCATTCCCGCTGCGCGCGCGGCGACGATGCCGGCGGGCGCGTCCTCGAAGACGATGCATCGTCCGTCGCCGCGGCGAGTCGCGCGGCAGCCAGGGCGTAGCCCTGGGGGTCGGGCTTACCGCGCTCGACCGCCTCGGCGCTGACGAGGACGCATGGCTGCGGTAACCGGGCAGCACGTCGACGCGCGACCGGGAGCGCGCGAGGTGCCGAGGTGACGATCGCCCACGGAGCGGCGTCGAGTCGTGCCAGTAGCTTGGCCGCGCCTTTGTCATCCGCGACACCGAACACCACACCGCCGTACCGATGACGGTGCTCCGATACGCCCAACGCGTCCGTGAACCGCTGGTCGTGTCCGACGCGACCACGGATGACCGCTTCGCGCACGATCCGTAGTTCGCGAACCTTGATCCGTGCTCGCTGCTCAGCGTCCCGATTCCCAGCCGCGGGACGCTCCAAGCGGTGCTGCTCCTCGGGAATCGATTGATGCGAAGCGCGTTCTTCACCGAGCGGCTCGAGGCGGTCAAGCCCATCGCGAGCCGGCTCGCCGTGTCCCTCGACAACGCTCACCTCTACGCCGAGCTCGCCGACTCACGGGCGAGGCTCACAAAGGCCCGCGATACCGAGCGTCGTAGGCTCGAACGCAGATCTCCACGACGGCGCCCAACGGGGGCTCGTGGCAGCGATGATCACCCTCCTCGTGGCCAGGGAGCAGGTTGACCGCGCGTCGAAGCTCGATGCCACACTCTCTCAGGTCGAAGCCGAGCTCGAGCAAGCACTTCAGGAGCTCCGCGAGCTTGCGCACGGCCTATGTCCGACGGAGCTCACCCAATCGGCCGATCCGCCGCCATCCGCGCCCTCGCACAACGATCACGAGCCGATGTCGACAGTGGCGAACAGGCAAAGAGCAGATTCCGCCTGAGATCGAAGCCGCGCTCTGCTATGTGACGATCGCCTCCGAGACAGGCCACGACACCCGCATCGACGCCACGGTTCTGCTCACCGACCGTTCAGCACGATCCGGCCCCGACGGCGTCGGAACCCTCAACCCCTTCCGGTCTAGATCGAGCCGCGTCCACCGCCGCCAGCGCCTCGGTCGACGGCCTTCGCGCCCGAAAGATGATCCCGGGATGGCGGTCCAGCCTCATACCTTCCGGATGTAGCGCTGAGCGAGACGCACGATCGGCTCGCCGGTCTGAGACTGCGCTCCCGGAGCGCGCTCAGCGTCTCGGACTCAATTCGGATCGCTTCGCTACCCGTGTAGCGAGGAGTAGACGATCGCTCCGCGAATTGCAGCGAAGGCTTCCAACCAAAGAGTCTCCATAGCGCGGCGGCTTCTGCCCTGGTCGGACAAAGCCTTGTCTGGCAGCACTTGACCACACCTGCAAGATGCCAAAGCCTGGCAACACGCCGACCGTGCCACATTGTGGCACGCACTCCGTGGAATCCAGTTCATGTCCGACCACTACACGCTTCGTCTCCCTGCCGGAACGCGCGCACGACTCACCCAGCACGCGCGCCGCGCTGGGCTGCCGGAGCGCGCCCTAGCCCAGCGATATCTCGAGGAGGGCCTCCGGCACGACGTACACCCGCTGATCCAGTTCCTAGATGGACCTAACGGCCGTCGCGCGAGCATGGTCGGATCGGGCCTCGACGTGTGGGAGGTGATCGCTACCGTCCGTGACAACGACGGGTCGGTCGAGGAAGCCGCCGCCTACCTTGAGGTTCCGCTCGGACTCGTGCAAGCCGCGGTCGCGTACTACGGCGAGTACCACGACGAGATCGACCAGGAGATCGAGTTGAACGAGGCGGAACACAAGCGCGGCCTTGAGGCGGCCGCCGCCGGCGAGCGCGCGCTCCGCGAGTGACGGCTCTTCTCGATCAGCAGCTCTCCCCACGGATCGCGGAGCTGCTCCGGGACCGCGGCCACAACGTCCAGGCGGTCGTAGACCGGCGCGACCTAGCTCCGCTAGGCCGTTGAAAGGTTCACGGACGAGTCATGTTTTCAGGACGTGATCGCCGCCTCGTTGATGAGATCTTGGATGGCGCGCTCGAATGCTCGCCAGGTTTTGGCGAGCGGGGTGCGCTCAGCGATGTCCGGTGGGAGCGCGGGGTCGAGGTCGGCGAGGGAGGGGTTGACGATCCGCGTGTAGGTCTTGGTGAGAAAGACGGCCAGTCGGCGTCCCTCGCTGGTGAGTTCGTATCGGTGGGTGCGGGGGATCCGCTGGATGAACCGTT
>Ga0335078_10004026_pt1 | contig 21841 bp, 19 predicted proteins | sample Lox_Sample_32_FD_206711 | JGI IMG/M metagenome (GOLD analysis project Ga0335078, IMG submission 206711) | Soil microbial communities from Loxahatchee National Wildlife Refuge, Florida, United States - Lox_Sample_3.2 | ecosystem: Environmental > Terrestrial > Soil > Wetlands | place: USA...
CTGGCTGGCGCGGACATCGCGCGCGGCATCGGCCAGACGTGAGCCGGCCTGCCAGATGGTACCGGGCGAGGCGGGCGCCGCCACCGCCGAGCGCGCTTCGGACTCCGCCACGTACCGGTCGAGCGGGTTAGCGCCGGATGTCGTCTGTTTTTTCTTGGCCGATACCGGCGCGCCGCCACATAGGGCGACGGCCAGCGCGACAGCGAGAATGGATCTCATGGTTGAGGCTCCTGTTCGCGCGGCGGATTCGGAACTGGATTGAGTGGCGGATCGACAGTTGCCTTGCCCGGTGCCACTACGCGCACACGAAGGAGCTGCCGCGAGGATGGGTTGCGCACCGCGATGATTTCGCCCACAGACCCGGCACCGAGCGCAGCGGTCTCCAGCCTTACGAAGGCTCCGCCGTTGCGCACTTCCAGCTCCACCTTGTCACCCACAGCCACCACCTTGGGTTTTGTGAGTTGATCGGTGCGCAGGGCTGTGCCCGCCGCGATCGGGCGGAGAGGCCACATTCCGACAACGTCTGCCACGGATGGAGCGTAAGGCTCTGCGGTAGGAAACTCCTGGCGCGTCACGGCCGACACCTGCGACGCAGCGACCGGCCGCCCTGGCGGAAGGTCGGCGGCGGCCACGACGCGCTGGACGCTTTCCGTGATCAGAACCCGCGCCCAGACATGGAAGCGGCGGTCCCCGGCATAGGCAACCCAACCGGTCCAAAGCGCTGCGCCGGCTTCGCGCCGCAGTCCGGACCGTGGAAACTCGATCGGGCCATCGGGCGCAGGCTCGCGGCTGAAATCGAGGATCTCAATCACCGCGGCGGGCCGCGCACGGCGCATGGCTCCCAATAGACGCTGCCGATCGAGCATTTTCACCGGCCGCGCCATGCAGAGTTGATAGAGGGGAACCTGGCCGAGATGCCAGCGGGCCGCTAACTGGCGGAGTTCCAAGGGGCGAAAGACGCGCGCCGTCCCCGGCATGGGAGCGGGCGCAATCGGCGTGTCCGGAGGGAGCGAGTGCAGCGCCTCCCAGGCCGGCGCCAGATCGCGCGCCAGAATCTGCGAGGAGCCGGGGCCCACGGCCAGACATGCGGCGAAAATGATTGGAGCGATCATCGGCTGAGTTGGTTGACCTGCTGGTACATCTGATCGGCGGCGGTGACCACTTTCGAGTTGGCCTCATACCCGCGTTGCGCCTGGATCAGGTTTATGAACTCGTTCACGATCGAGGTATTGGACTGCTCGACGTATCCCTGCAGCAACGAGCCCATCCCTTCCGGGCCGCCGGGCAGCCCGACCGTGGCGTCTCCGGAGGCGTCCGTGGGTGTATATAAGCCATTGCCGAGGCTGTTCAATCCGGCTGGATTCTGGAAGTTGGCCAGTTGGATCTGGCCGGCCTGCTGGGTCGCGGTCTGGTTGGGCAGAGTGTAGCTGACGGTGCCGTCGGCCGCTATCGTCACCTGCTGGGCGGCGGGAGGTATCGTGATCTGGGGCTGCAGCGCGTACCCCTCGCCGTTGACGATGTTGCCGTTCTTATCGAGTTGGAACTGCCCATTGCGGGTGTAGGCCAATTCGCCGTTGGGCTGCATGATCTGGAAGAATCCACCGCCTTGAATCGCCAGGTCGAGCGGATTATCCGTCTCGGAAAAGGCTCCCTCGGTGAAGATGATTTCATTCGAGGTGGGCCGCGTCCCGAGGCCGAGTTGCAGACCTGCGGGAATCAGGGTCTGTTGACCGGAGGAGGCGCCTGGCTGCAGCACGCTCTGATACATCAAGTCCTGAAACTGGGCGCGGCGAGCCTTGTAACCCACCGTGTTCGCGTTGGAGAGATTGTTGGCGATGTTATCGACGTTCATTTCCTGTGCCGCCATGCCGCTGGCTGCGCTGTATAACGCCCGGATCATCTGCTTCTCCTGGCCGGAAACCGGCTCCTGTCAGACCTTTCTTTCTTCACAGTTCTATCCCTCACACTTTGGCCACTTGTTCGACCGCCTCTTTGCTCATGTCGAGCGCGGTGGAGGCGGCCTTTTGCAACATTTCAAACTGCCGCATAATGCTGATCAGCCGGACCGCCGATTCCGCGGTACCGGTGTTGGAGGCTTCGAGCTTGCCCTGTTGGACGGTGGTTGCGGCATCTGCCGCCGGGGCCGGGGACTTGCTGGCGGAGCGGAAGTAGTTGTTGCCCTGCTTGGCCAGCCCGCTACCGCCCGGAAAGTCGACCACCTGCAGTTGGCCCACCACCGTGCCGTTCTGCCGCACCGTGCCATCGCCGGCAACCTCGATCGCTGCGGAGGTCTGGAGGCGAATCGGAGCGCCTCCCATTCCGCTCACCGGATATCCGTCGGATGTAACCAGGCTGCCGTCGGCCGCCAGGTGAAAACTTCCGTTGCGCGTATAGAGCGGACCGCCCGGTGATTGAACGGCAAAAAATCCCTTACCGGAAAGCGCCAGATCCAACGCGTTGCCCGTCGGCTGCACCACGCCTTGCGCGAGATCGATCCAGGGCCGCTCGATCACTGGCATGGTAGCGGCCTGGTCGGCATCCATGGCTTCAGGGGCCACATAAAGGCTATAGAACTCTCGGTCGGCCTTGTATCCGCCGGTAGAGGCGTTGGCCACATTGTTGGCCACCAGGTCGAGCGATTCCATGCGGGAACGAAGGCCGCTGGCTGCCATTGCAGTCATGGGGTCCATGGCGCCATGAATGATTGCACGCAGGGGGCCAAGTGGTCCGGGCGCGCGAGACCGTTCAAAACCATGCGAAAGGTCGATGAAAGAGGTCCAGAATCTGTGTCTGCGCGGCAGTTTTTTGACGCCAGCACGAAGCGCGGCAATTTCTTGACTTCGGATGCGAGCGCAATGCGTTGAAAACGCGGTCACGCTGATTGGCCCGTTGGATGCAGTTCCGGGTGCTGTGAACGTCGTAGTCTCAGTGGCTCCCACGGCCGGCATTGAAGCCGCGCTCGCTGCGACGTCCAGCGTACCGGCCCAGAAGATCTCATGTGCCGTGGCGGCACCGGCGACCGGACCCGCGCCGTTCCCTACCCTGCTCGATCAAATTGTGGAGGCCGAAAGCAGAAATTTGCCTTCCTTCCGTAATGGAGGAACGTCCGGCTCGAAAGCCGCGACCGCCGGCGGCGGCGCGCAAAAAAAGGCAACCGCAGAGAAGAGGCGGACCTCGGAAGAACACTCTGCCGACGACTCGGGCCAGAGTCTAGCGGCTTCCGGCTCGCCCAATGCGCAGGAGCCGCCATCTCAGGATTGGAGGTACGGGCTCGCCGGAGGCATCGCGAGTCCCTGGCCAGAAACCAGCGGCGACAACACGGAAGGCAGAGCAGCTACTACTTGGGACGATATGGAAACCGGCGCGGGGACCGGCGACAGTCCGCGAAGCGGGCCAACTGGCACGACCAGCGGAGCCGTCACGCTCGCCAAGATGTTCCCGGACGTGGCGCGGTCGGGGCCGGCTGGCAGGGCGCCATCCAATCACAGCGCCGCGGCGGCGTCCGACGCTACGGCAGAACCGAGCGACGACGCCAGGGCCAAGCTTCTGGCAGAGGTGCCTGCCTCACCGACGCCCGCCGGAGCAGAGCTCGATGCGTCCGGGGGCGCTCCGTCCGGCGCGCATCGCGAGCAGGAAGTTGCCGTTTCCTGGGGACAGACGGCCGATTCGGAAAGACGGAGAAACACGGACGGCTCCGCGGGCTTTCCTATCTCTGTAGCCGGGCGGATGCCGGCGGCATCAATTCGGAACAACACGGCCACTCGAGCAGCTGAGGGGCGCGCAGCGGGGCCGGGCGCGGCGGCAGGCGCGGCGCGTGGCGTTTCGGCCGGTGGGGCCGATATGGCAACGCCGCCAGTCACGCGGTCAGCCGCTGCGATATTTGAGTTCGGTCACACGAACGGGGACACCGTAGACAACGAGCAGAGCGGCACGACCATCACCGGCGGGACCGGCGCTACGCCGCTGGAAGCCGTTGGGATCGATACCTCTGCGGGAGATGGGACGCTGGCTTTCCAGGCTGTGCTGGTTCCTATGCGGGCCTCCGATCCGCAGCCTGCCTTTCAACAAACCCCGCAAGGCGGTGGCAGCTCCGGCCAGGGCCTTTCCCTCGATCCTGGCGACAGTTTGAGCGCCGAACGTTCGAGCTCTCGGTCTCCGCGAGATCTGGGCTCCGGCCTCGCGGGCGAGTCCCGTCTAAGCCAGTCCGATAATCCGGCGGGGGCAACACAGACGGCTAACGGTTTCGCCATGGTCGTACCGTCCTCAGCGAGTACAAACGCCGCAGACGCAGCGGTGGCGCGGGATCGCTCGAAACAGGAGCAAGCCGCCCCGTTCACTGCCAAAAGCACTTCGTCCCAGGCGGTCACCGCGGAAGATTCAGCGGCAAAAACCGTGCCGGGCAGCGCGGCGCGAGAAATTCAACTCGAATTACGCGACGCCGATTCGCGGGTCAGTGTGCGTCTGGTGGAGCGGGCCGGCTCGGTCCAGGTGCAAGTGCGGACTCCGGACAGCCACCTGGCCGGCACCCTGAGGGACGACCTGCCAACACTGACACAACGGCTGGAGCAAACAGGCTTGAGGGCGGAAACCGTGCGTGATGCCCCGGTCGGCGCCGCCGCGCGCATTAGAACGCCGGAGCCGGCAGCCACCGCCGGATTCCCCTCGTCCAGGGACCCGTCGCAACGCGAGGGCGGCGGACGCGATCCGCAGGACGGCCAACAGCAGCCAAAGCGGCAGAATCGGCCCCAACCCGGATCAAAGGAGTTCTCATGGTTCTACAAGTCACTCTAATAGTGGACCATTCGGCAGCTGCACCGAACGCGCTGCCCCCGATACCTACAACGTAAGGAGAGATGCTATGGCCCCCACAGGCAGCAGTACTCAATCGTCCTCGTCTGGCAGTTCGACTGCCAGCGCCAGCGCCAGCGCCGCCTCAGACCAAACCATGTTCCTGCAACTTCTGGTGGCGCAACTCGAGAATCAGGACCCGCTCAACCCGGTAGATGGCACCACCTTTGTCACCCAATTGGCTGAGTTCCAACAGTTGGATACGACCATCGGCATCGGGTCCGATGTTTCCTCCATCCTTCAGGATCTCAATAGCCTGACAGGCAACAGCAGCACGAGCAGCGCCACCAGCAATTCCGCCGGCACCACCGGCGATACGACGAACTTATAAGAGGATGCCCAATGTTCACATCTTTTTCCACTGCACTCTCCGCTCTCAACGCCGATTCCACCGCGATTGACGTGGTGGGCAACGATCTGGCGAACCTGAACACGCCGGGCTACAAGGCCACAGAGCTGTGCTTCAGCGACTTGGTAACCCAATCGCTCGGAGCGGGGCTCGGCGCCACCCAGGTAGGCTTCGGCGTGGCCCAACCGGTCACCGAAGCCCAGTACAGCCAACAGGGCGCCATCCAGACGTCGGGAGGTCTGCTTGACGCTGCCATCCAGGGCGATGGTTTCTTTGTCGTCACCAACAGCTCGGGTAATACGCTCTATACACGCGCCGGCACCTTCCAGACGGACGCATCGGGCAATCTGACCACGGCCACCGGCGATTACGTACAGGGATGGACGGCGATCAACCCCACCACCGGCCTGGTGGACACGAATGGCCCGATCGGCAACATTGTCGTGCCGGTGGGAGCGCTCAAAGCGCCCGTGGCCACGACGTCGATCACGGCGAGTCTGAACCTGAATGCATCCTCGGCCGCGGACGCAACTTCGGACTTTTCCATGCCGATCACGACGTATGACAGCGAGGGCAACGCGCACGTTCTGACGCTCAACTTTCAGAACACGGGCGGCAACAGCTGGAGCTACCAGGTGACGATACCGGGTGCAGATATCAGCGGGGGCACTGCGGGCACGCCATTTGACATTTCGGGCGCCAGCGGCACGCTCACGTTCGACAGCAACGGCAATCTCACTTCGCCGGCCGCGGGAAGTCCGATCACTTTCACTATCCCGGGCCTGGCGGACGGCGCATCGGACATGAACATCAGTTGGAATCCATACGACAGTGCAGGCAATCCTACGATCACGCAGTTCGGGCAGCCTTCAGCCACTTCGTCGAGTTCCCAGAACGGGTCGCCTGCGGTGCAACTGGAGCAGGTGGGCATGGGGAACGGAGGGCAGATTCTAGCCGAATACACAGACGGCTCGCAGGTGGTGGTGGGACAAGTCGCGATGGCTTCCATCCGCAACCCGGATACGCTGGTCGCTGCCGGGGACAACAACCTCCAGCTCAGCTCCCTGACCGCCAGCCCGGCAATCGGCACTCCGGGTACTGGAGGGCGTGGCACCATCGTGGGCGGGTCGATCGAGGCCTCGACCGTGGACATCGCCTCCGAGTTCACCAGCCTGATCGTCTATCAGCGGGCGTACGAAGCGAACGCTCACGTGGTGACCACGGCCGATCAATTGAGCCAGGACACTATCAACTTAATCCATTAGTCCGCCGATGAATCCTCAAGAGGAAGTCGCTCCACTGGGAGAGATCCCGGTGGAGATCGAAATCGAGCTCGACCGGCGCATTATGACGGCGCGCGAGGTTCTTCGCCTGGCAGAAGGCAGCGTGATCGAAACCGTGCGGTCGGCGGGCGACAACATCGACATCTACATCGGCGGCGTGCTTTGCGGCTCCGGTGAGATCGTGGTGATCGAAAACACGCTGGGCGTACGCATCACCGACTTCCGCGACGATTGACGCGCGAGGAAAGCTTCGATGGATATGATAACGCAGACAGGAGCCGTGGCAGCCGTGCTTGGCTTGCTCGGCCTGACGCTCTGGTGGCTGCGACACCGCGGCCTGGCCACCCTGTTCGTAAGCCCGAAGGGATTCCAGCGGAGGATGGAAGTCGTCGAGCGGTTGACGCTCGGGCCGCAACATTCGCTCCATCTGGTGCGACTGGGGGACACAATGCTGCTAATGGCGGCGTTCCCCGGCGGCTGCCGGCTGATCGAGCGCCGCGTACCGGCGGCAGGCGCCGGCAGGGAAAGTGCCGAACAATGAAGGCCCTCTGCGTAGTCGGCTGCCTGTTCAGCGCGCGAGCATTCGGTGCGACCCCGGAACCTTTCCCGCTATTCGGCATCTCGGCGGGGAAAAACACCCTCAGCGTGCCGATGCAAGTGGTCATCCTGCTCACCTTGATGACTCTGTTGCCCGCCGCCGTGATGTCGATTACACCTTTTCTGAGGATCACCGTAGTATTACATTTCCTCCGGCAGGCGCTGGGGACGCAAACTACGCCTTCGAATCAGGTCCTGCTCGGGCTGGCCTTGTTTCTCACCATCCTCATCATGCAGCCGGTGGCGGCGGAAATGTACCACCGCGGTTGGGAGCCGCTCGAAAGCGGCAAACTCACCACCGAACAGGCTGTGACCGAAGCTGGCCAGCCGTTGCGTCAGTTTCTGCTTCGCTTCGCGCGCGAGAAAGATGTCCGTTTATTCCTCGAGCTGGCACACGCGCCGGCGCCCCGTAGCCGGGCCGACCTGGATCTGAAGGTTTTGATCCCGGCTTACATTCTCTCCGAGCTCAAGACCGGCTTTCAGATTGGCGCCGTACTCTTCTTGCCCTTCCTGGTGATCGACTTGGTAGTGGCGTCAGTGACGCTCTCGGTCGGCATGGTCCAATTGCCGCCGGTGATGATCTCGGCGCCGTTCAAGATCCTGTTATTCGTGCTGGCCGACGGCTGGAATCTGGTGGTGGGATCGCTGATGAGGAGCTTCTATCAGTGACACCGAATCTGGTGGTGGACATCATCCGGCAGACGCTCCTGACCGCGTTCTGGCTGGCAGCGCCGCTGCTGGCAATCGGGTTTGCAACCGGGGTCGGCATCAGTCTGTTGCAGATCGCCACCTCGATGCAGGACAACGCCTTCAGCACGATTCCCCGGCTGGTCGCGTTCCTGCTGTCGCTGATGCTGCTCATGCCCTGGCTGATCCAGAAGTCGGTGGCCTACACGGTGACCCTGTGGGGAGACTTGGGCCGGTATGCCCGCTAGCCTCACGATTTCAGCCGGCACGGTGCTGGCCTTTCTGCTTGTGCTGGCACGAGTCTCGGGCGCGATGGTGTTCATACCCTTGCCGGGCTTTAGCGGGACGCCGGGCACGGCCCGCGCAGCGTTTTCTCTGGCGTTCACGCTGGCTCTGGCCTCGCGCTGGCCGCACCTTGACGGAATCGACGCCGGTGTTGGAACTCTAGCCGCGTGGGCGGTGGCTGAGGCGGTAATCGGCGTCGCGATTGGTCTCGTGGCCGCGACGGTTTTGGAAGTGACCACCTTCGCTGCCCAGATGATGGGCATGCCGGCTGGCTACGGTTATGCCCAGACTGTGGACCCGAATACCCAGTCCGATTCCGGGATTTTGCTGGTCATTGCACAACTGATGGCGGGCATGCTGTTCTTCGCTCTGGGCATGGATGGGCGGGTGCTCCGGCTGTTCTCCGCCAGCTTGGAGAAAATTCCGCCGGGGGCGTATGTTCTTCATCTCACGTCGGCGCAAGCCTTCATCGGGCTGGCTGGAAGCCTGCTGGCCGCAGGAGTGCGGCTCGCGCTGCCGGTGGTTGCGCTGCTGGTGATGGTGGACGTGGCGCTGTCGCTGACCGGGAGGCTGAACGCGCAGTTGCAACTCTTGTCTCTGGCCTTCCCCGCCAAGATGCTCGCGGCACTGTTCGTCCTGGCGGCGGTAATCTCGCTGTATCCCCGGGTGCTGGCGCAATTCAGCCTGAGCGCCTGGCGTGTGGCACAGCAGGTGCTGGGGCTATGAACGGCGATGGCCGACCGCGGCGGCAAAACCGAGCAACCCACCGAGCGTCGCGTCAAAAAGGCGCGCGAGGAGGGCCAGTTTCCCTCCGCCCGCGAGTTTGTCTCGGCCCTGCAGTTCATCGTGTTTCTGCTGCTTGCCGGGGCTGGCGGCGGCGCCTGGCTGAGCCAGTTTCGCCTCACGATGAGGTTCCTGCTGAGATTCGCTTTTCAGAAGGAGTTGCCTCCCGAGAGCCTGGTCCACACAGCCAGGCAGGTATTCTGGAGCAACCTGGCGCCCCTGTTGCTCTGCGGATTGACCGTGGTACTCGCCACACTGGGGCTGCGTTTGGTGACGACGCGCTTCGGATTCAGCTTGAAAAGGTTGACGCCGGACCCCGCACGCTTGAACCCGGTGAGCCGCCTGCGGGACCTGCCGCGCCAGAACAGAACGGCCGTGATGGAGGCCGCCTTGTTGCTACCGTTGTTTGTCTGGGCGGTCTACGTCGTGGCGCGGGACACTCTGGACGCGCTGCTGGTTTTGCCGTTGGCCGGGGTGGAGGTCGGTTGGCGGCTGCTGGGCGCGTCGTTGATGGGCCTGTGCTGGAAGGCGGCGGCTGCGCTCCTGCTGTTCGGAGCGGTCGACCTGTTTCGGCAGATGCGGCGCTATCGCCGCGACCTGCAGATGAGCAAGCAAGAAATCAAGGAGGAGTTGAAGGACCTCGAAGGCAATCCGCTAATGAAGGCCCGCGTCCGGCGCCTGCAACGCGACCGCGCGCGGCGGCGGATGATGAAAGAGATCCCGACTGCGACCGCAGTCGTCGTCAACCCCACGCACTTCGCGGTTGCTCTGCGCTACCAGACCGCCACCATGTCGGCGCCCCTGGTGGTAGCCAAAGGAAAAAACTATCTGGCCCTGCGCATCCGCCAAATGGCAGTCGCGCACGAGGTGCCGGTTGTGGAAAATCCTCCCCTGGCGCAGGCGCTGTATCACTCGGTCGACGTCGGTCAGGAGATTCCGCCGCACCTCTATCGGGCCGTCGCGGAAATCTTGGCATACATTTTCCGGCTGATGAACGGGAGGCTCCCCGAGTGAGGTCATGACGCCAGCCAAGGCACTACCGTCGCCCGCGCTGCCCGGATGGGCCGGCGCTCTGCCGCTCGACGCCCTGCGCCAGATGGCCGTGCCGCTCGCGGTCCTTGGGATCATCGTGGCGCTGATCACGCCTCTGCCGGGCTTTGTGCTGGACTTTCTCGTGGTCACCGACATTCTATTGTCCGTGACCGTCCTGATGGTTTCGCTCTACCTGGTCCGGCCCGTCGAGTTCAGTTCTTTTCCCACCACGCTTCTATTGCTTACGCTTTACCGCCTTTCGCTGAATATCTCCTCGGCGCGGCTTATCCTGCTGAACGGGAATACCGGCACTACGGCGGCAGGACGGGTGATCGGTGCCTTCGGCAGCTTCGTGGTGGGTGGTAATTACATCATCGGCGCAGTCATTTTCCTCGTGCTAATCGCCATCCAGTACGTGGTGATCAACCACGGCGCGGTCCGCATCTCAGAGGTGACTGCGCGTTTCACTCTGGATGCGCTCCCGGGCAAGCAGATGTCCATCGATTCCGATCTCAACTCCGGCTTGATTGACGAGACGGAGGCCAAGCGGAGGCGCAAGCAACTGGCCGCGGAAGCAGAGTTCTACGGTGCGATGGACGGAGCCTCGCGTTTCACCCAGCGGGACGCAGTAGCCAGTATTCTCATCACCGGAATTAACATCGTGGCCGGCTTCCTGATTGGTGTGTTCCAGCACGGAATGGATTTTCAAAAAGCGCTCGAAACCTACACCGTCTTAACCATTGGCGACGGTCTGGTGACGGTAATTCCCGCGCTGATGATCTCCATCTCTGGAGGGTTGATCGTCACCCGCGCCAGTTCGGACGCCCGGCTCGGAGTGGAGTTCCAGCGGCAGATCTTGGGCAACTCGCAGCCGCTTTTGTTGGCGGGAGGGGTGCTGGTTGCCATGGCCGCCCTGCCGGGAATGCCGATGCTGCCTTTTCTGGCGCTGGGCGGCGGGGCTGGAGCGATGGGCTGGCGCATGCGCCGCAAGGAAACTCGCGTGACGCGCGACCCGGCCATAGAGGCCAAGCCAGGCGCGACCAGGGACCATCCAGAAGCGCTGCTGCGCGTAGAGCCGCTGGCGATCGAAGTCGGGCTCGGCCTGGTCAACCTGGTCGAGGGCGGGCAGGAATCGCCTCTACTGCGCCGTATCTCGTCGATCCGCAGGCAATTGGCAAGCGACCTGGGGTACCTGCTCCCACCCGTCCGCGTTACCGACAACCTGTCGCTGCGCGCCCGGGAATACGTCATTTCGATGAAAGGGGTCGAAGTGGCTCGCTATGAACTGGCGCAGGGCATGGAACTCGCCATATCCGGGACACGAGTCGAGCAGCCCGTCGGCGGCCAGCCCACGCGCGAGCCTGCATTCGGCATCAGCGCGTTCTGGATTCCGCTCGAGCGAGCCGAGCGGGCGCGGCAATCCGGCTACACGGTGGTGGATGGCGTGAGTGTTCTGGGCACCCACCTTTCCGAGTTGATCCGCCGCCACGCCTATGAGCTCTTTTCGCGCCAGGACGCGAAGCGGCTGCTCGACAGAGTGGCCATCGAGAACCCCAAAGTGGTGGAAGATCTGGTTCCCAAGGTGCTGCCCCTGGCGGCGGTGCAACGCGTGCTGCAGAACCTGTTGCGCGAACGAGTCTCGATTCGCGACGCGGTTACCATCCTGGAGGCGCTCGGCGAAGCCGGCACCACAACGCGCAACACCATCCTGCTCACCGAGTACGCGCGCCAGACCATTCGTCGTTCGGTGGTCAAGCCATACCTGAATCGCGCCGGCGAATTGCCTGCGTGGTTCCTTGATCCGGCTATCGAGCACGCCGTGGAGTCGGCGATCGAGCACGGTGAGCAGGCTAGCCATCTGACCCTGTCGCCGCAGGCGGCGCGCGACATCTTGAACCGCATCGGGGCGCGCGTGATGACACCGGAAAGCCCCGTCGTGGTGATAACCTCCACGGGCGCGCGCGCGTTCCTCCGTCAGATCACGGAGCCAACCATTCCCAATCTCTGTTTCCTCTCACATAACGAGATTCCACCCGGGGTTCGCGTGCAATCACTGGGAACTATTTCGTAGTCCCGGTCTACAGAAAGACTTCCACCCGGCCGATCAAACATCTTGGCAGGCTGGTTCCTGCGCTGGCCTTGCCAGGAGTGCGCGATGAAGATCAAATCCTATTTCGCCGCGGCCGTGGAAGACGCGATGGCCCAGGCACGACAAGAGTTGGGCCCGGACGCAATGCTCGTCAACAGCCGCCAGGCTCCGCCCGAAGCGCGTCATCTGGGGGAGTATGAGGTCGTATTTGCCGCCGAAAATGGGACTCCCCATGGAGAAATCGCCGCGCTGCCAGCGGAGGCGCAACCGGGGAACAGCGCTGACCGCCTTGCGATGGACGTCGCCGGTCTCAAGAGAGAGCTGGAGGGCATGCGGCGCGCTCTGCTTCGATCGGCGTTCGCGCCCGCCCGTTGGAGCGGAGTTTCGCCGACGGCTGCGGAGGCATACGCCGCGCTCACGGCACAAGAAGTCATGCCCGGCCTGGCTCGCGAAATCGTCGAGGCAGCAGAAGCCCGCCTCGCGCTGGCGCACACCACGCCTCGACGGACAGCGCAGACCGTGGAGAAGACCGGATGGCGCGAAGCCCTCGTCGAGGAGGTTCGTTCCCGCTTCACCGTTGAGCCCGGCCTGGGCCGCGGAGAATCTCGACCGCGCATCACGGCACTGGTCGGGCCAGCGGGTTCGGGCAAGACCACGGCATTGACGAAGCTCGCTGTGCAGTATGGCCTCGCCAGCCGGCGTCCCCTGCTGTTGCTGTCCGTTGACACCTTCCGCATCGCCGCCGCGGCGCAGCTCCGGTCCTTCGCGGCCATTCTGGGTGTCGGAGTCCAGGTACTCGAAACCGTCGGAGCCCTGTCGCAGACGATCGATGAAAACCGCGGCAAAGAACTCATCCTGATTGACACCCCGGGGTTCGGACCGGCAGACATGGAAGCCGACTGCGGACTGGCACATTTTCTTTCTTCGCGCAGCGACATTGACACCCAGTTAGTCCTATCGTCCTCGATGAAATCCGCCGATGTAACTCGCATGGTCGACCGATTTGAGATCTTCCGGCCGCAGCGGCTGCTGTTCACGAGGCTGGACGAAACCGAGTCGCTCGGTCCGATTTTCAACGAAGCGGTGCGGACGACCAAACCGCTGTCGTTCTTCGCCAACGGCCAGCGGATACCGGAGGACCTGGAAGCGGTCACTTGGGAACGGCTGGTGGAGCCGCTCCTCGGAGCGCCGCCGTGCCAGGCGGCATCGGTGGCCTGAAGAGGTTCCCCGGGGATAGGGTTGCCGCCCATGTACACGTACACAGCGCCCGCAGCAATCAGCGAAGAAGAAAGAGAGCGGCTGATCTTGCAGCATATGCCGCAAGTGCGGCTCATCGCGCGGCGAATTCAGGAAAGGCTGCCCGAAAACGTCAGCCTGGAGGATTTGGTCTCGACGGGCGTCCTCGGTCTGATCTCGGCTATCGACAACTTCGATCCTGCGCAGAACGTCAAACTGAAAACATACGCCGAGTACAAAATTCGCGGCGCCATCCTCGACAGCCTGCGCGGGCTCGATTGGGCCCCGCGGCAGAAACGCCGGAAAGCCAAGCAGATAGAAAAGGCTTTGAGCCACGCCGAGCAGCGCCTCCAGCGCAGTCCGGGCGAAGAGGAGATCGCCAGCGAACTCGGCATCAGCCTTGACGAATACCACGAGTGGCTGGTCGACACCCGTGGGTTGAATATTGCCAGCCTGGAGTACGCTTCCGCCGACGGCAGCGGCGACCTGCTGCGCTACATAGCGGACGGGCACGATCACTCGCCTGCCGGCCTGCTCGAGCGGGCCGAACTCGAGCGACTTCTCGCCTCGGGTATCGACCGGATTCCCCAGATTGAGCGGACGGTACTCAGTCTGTATTTCCAGGAGGAGCTCACACTGCGTGAAATCGCTCAGGTGGTGAACCTTCATGAATCGCGTGTATCGCAGCTCAAGTCGCAGGCGGTTCTGCGGCTGCGCAGCTACCTGGCCGCACAATGGCCCGTCAGCAGGGGGGTTCTGACCCATGAACCAGCGTGACAGTGCTGGCAGCAATACGCTCTTGGCGAACGATCAAACTGCTGAACTCCTGAACCAATGGAGCGAGGCGCTGGCGCAGACGCTGGCGTCGATGACCGATCAGCATCCGCAGGTCACGTGGCAGTCGGTTAGCGGCACGGCAGCCGAAGTGGGATCCGGAGAATCTCCAGTGCTCTGGTGGGAACACCCCTTTTCAGCGGCGCCCGGCACGCTTGCCTGGGTTGGCGCGCCAGAGCCCACATGGCGATATGTGGGCACGTTGACCCTGAAAGCGGCGGGCCTTGATACCGTTGCTATCGGGGAGGCGCGCAACACCTGGTTCGAGATCGTCGGGCAGTCCCTGTCCGCGATGGCTCGGTCCATCAGCAGCCTGCTGGGTCGCGAGGTAACCTGCGCCCCTGGAGCGGAGCGCGAAGTGGCCCCGGAAGCGACCGAATGGGCGCTGGTCTCCCTCACATTCGCCGACGGCGCGCAACCGCCGGTGTTGCTGGGGTTCAGCCCGCAGTTGCTTTCCCTCATCACTGCGCCACCACCAACTGAAACTGCCTCCGCCAGACCGGCCGCCGACGAATCCGCGGGCGACCCCGGCCAGTTGGCTCTGAACTCGCGAACCATCGGCCTGCTGCTCGATGTCGACCTTCCGGTCAGCATTTCCTTCGGCCGCACCCGCCTCCCCATGAAGGAAGTCTTAAAGCTGACCACCGGGTCAATCGTGGAGTTGGACCGTGACGTGAATGACCCGGTGGAAGTGCTGGTCAATCAACACCTCATCGCGCGCGGCGAGGTTGTGGTGGTGGAAGGCAACTACGGGGTAAAGATCCAGCAAATCGCCAGTCGGAATGAACGCCTGCGGAGTCTTCCATGAGCATTTGTCTCTTGGTGCTCTCGGCTGCGTTTCTGGTGGCCATCGTTTCGAGCGGGTCGGCCCTGGTTATGGCGCGGCTCGGGATCGGCGCCGCGCGCCAGGCCGCGGCCTCGGGCGCGCACACGCAAATCGGTCTGGAGGCGTTGATCGTCCGTCTCGAAGGGCTGGAGCAGCAGGTCGAAGCGCTCCGCCGGCAGCCGGCGCAAGTGGCTCCAGATGCCAGCAGGGCAGCTCTGAACCTCACTACACGGTCACAAGCTCTGCGGATGTACCGGCGTGGAGATCCCCCTGACCAAATCGCCTCGCTGCTGCAAGTTCCGCGCCAGGAGGTCGATCTGTTGATCAAAGTCCATCGCATCGTGATCAGCCAGGTTTAGAGGGCCCGTCATGTCCGATGACGACCCGAGCGCACCCCAGGCGGCTGCTGCCGAACGAGCGTGGCCGTGCCAGGCATTTCGGGTCAGCCATTCGTACCACACCGGTGGCGCTTTCTCCCTTCTTGAGTTTTCAGTAGTTATCGCCTCAAACTGGTGGTGGGTGCCGTTGCCTCACCCAGGTGCGGTTGGGAGCCAGGTGCCGCGTCACGGCGCCGTCAGCCGAGCCCCTGTTTTGACCAACGCGAGGGAACACCGCAACCGTCCCCTGGCCTGCGCCCTCAGTCTCCCGAAACACGCTCGAAGTCGCGCGCAGCGGGGTTAGACGCCGCCAGGGCTCCGATGCTCACATGGATCTGCGGCATGGCGCCGCTTTCGAAAGCTTCCGCCATGCCATCGAGCCTTTCACGCAGCACCTGGCGCCGCAGCCTGGCTTCGAACTCACGCAGCTGCTCCTCGATGCGGCCCGCCTTGTTCCGGTTACGAACCATGTCCTCGCGGTAGCGCTTCAGAAAATAGCCGATGGTCTCCACGCGGATCCTGATCGATCCGGTGGGCTTGTTCTCGTCGATGTCCTTAAAACAGAAATACGGCGTCCCGGAATGCTCAACGATCTCTTCGACCACCGTGTAGATGGGCGCATCGTGGCCGCACTTGAAGCTCGACAGTTCGAGTGCCACCAGGTTTGGATGGCGCGCCACGTATTTGGCCGCCCACACCTTGCGGCTGGTGTTCTCGCTATAAGAGTTCTTCCAGACATCGGTAATGGCCATCGGGTGTGGAATTTCGCCGGCCAGTACGTCATCGCCGAATAAGCGCCAAATGATGTCGTCATCGATCGGCAGGCTGTCCTCGGTGAAGACGGGGTAACCGAGTTTCTGGAATTCCTCCAGGATTTCGTGGTTGATGCCGGGGTCGTTGTGGTACGGACGTCCCAGCAACACCACCCCCAGCTTGTCGTCCCGCTCCAATGCTTCCAGCGCCTCGCGCGCGGCTCCCCGCATGGTGACGTTGTTGAACAGGTCTAAAGCGCGGTAGCCTTCTTCAATCGCCCGGCGGTTCTCCTCGGCAGAAAGGCCCAGGATGTCGCGGAACTGCTCGAACATCTGCCGCTCGAAAAGATCGGGCTTCGACATGTTGACGAACGTATCCAGGTAGGTCACACCCTTTTCGGCAAACAGGTCGCCTTCCTTGGTAAACGCCGCCTTCACCGCCTCCGGCGTGGCCGCCACGGTCGGGCAGGATCGGCTGGCCTGCGCCGAATGCAGATCGCTGGTCAGGCAGTCGATCATCGGGAAGAAGATGATGTCGAGCGGTTTCTTGGCATGCGCGCGGTAGAGAAGGTTGTGAACGTGCGGAATGCCCAGCTTGGAGGGGAAGCACGGATCGATCGCGCCGCGCTTGGCGCCTTCCTTATACAACTCCTCGCTGGTGAAATCGGAGTAAATGATGTTCTCCGCCCTGATGCCGAGCGACGCGAAATAGCCGGTGAACACCGGCGTTTGCGAGTACATGTTGAGTACGCGCGGTATGCCGATGCGCAACTCTCCGCGTCTTCTCAGCAGGGCCGCGCGCTTCTTTTGCGCCGCGGTAATCTGCAGCTTGGGAGTTGCATCGGCCACCAGCGGCGGATCGGGTACGCGGAAGACGGCCTTCGCGGCCATTTCGACGAAGTTCGGATTCGCCTTCTTCACCTTGTCGAGGTCGCCCTTGATCACGCGCATTTCCTCGATATTCTCGACCGTGCCTTTTTCGCAGGTGGCGATGATCAGCCGCTGCGCGCCGGCTTCCAGCGGCACCTTGGTCCTCACCGGGGGCTTGTACTCGAGGTTCACCACCGAAGTCTTAACGTCAATGAAAGTGCGCAGACACTTGTTCTTGCAGAAGTAGCAGCGAGTGCTCTCGTTGCGCGTGGTCTTGTACTGGATGCCGCGCGCTGCTTCCAGGCCGATAAAGGTCGACTTGCGGCCATTGTCGAAAAGCCGTCCGGCTTCGAGCGCGGCCCCAATGGCGCCGGCTTCGCCGCAATGTTCATGGACGATGACGTCGGCCTGCACGTCCTTACCCTTGAAGCGCGACTCGATGAAATCCACCTGAGCCTTCACCGCTGCGAGGTTATACTGCGTGCCGCCCTGCAGCAGGAAGCGGCGGCCGATGGCGGACAGATTCGGGATCTGCGACACATAGAGCCAGATGTTCTTGGGCAGCACGTTGCACAGGCCGGCCATGATTTCTTCCGGCTTCCAACCCTGGCGCTGAAAATCGACGATGTCGGACTGCATGAACACCGCGCAGCCGTATCCGAACGACGGAAATCCCTTGGCTCCAAAAGCCGTGTCGGCATATTCTTCGACCGGAACATTGAAGCCCTGCGCGGTGGACTGCAGGAAATAGCCATTGCCGGCCGAGCACTGCGTGTTGAGCTTGAAATCCTTCACGCGGCCGTGTTTGAGGATGATGATCTTGATGTCCTGGCCGCCCACGTCGCAGATCACGTCCACGTCGTCGTAGAAATGCAGGCCGGCCTCGGTGTGGGCCACCGTCTCGACCAGCGCCGCATCGGCGCCCACCACATCCTTCAGGATGTCTTTGGCGTATCCCGTTGTGCCCACCCCCAGAATCCTCAGTTCCGCGCCCTGATCGAGGATCTGCCGATTGAGCTTTTCGAGCACCTCGATGGTGTCTTCGATCGGATTGCCCTTGGAAAGCTGGTAGGTCTTGGCCAGGATGCGGCGCTTGTGCTCCCTGGAAATGAGCACGGCCTTGGTGGAGGTGGAGCCGCCATCGATTCCAACGAATCCTTCCACCACTTCGCCCGGCTGGAAAACCGCGGGAACGAACTTCTTGTGTCGGTACTTGCGCTTGAATGCGTCCAGGTCGGCGTCGTCCTTGGCCAGGCCGCCGGTGCCGCCGCGCTTCGATTTCTCCTCGTCGCGGCCGATCTCGACATACCAGGCCAGCTTCTCCCAGCCGAGATACTGGCCAACGCCGTCGTCCTCCGTCTTGCCGAACTCGACCGAGCCGATGGCGGCGAAATACTGCGCGTTGTCAGGTGTCTGGATAAGTTCTTCCGGCGGAATGCCTTCCGGCAGCGGAGTGTGGCGCTCCTCCCAGATCTTGGGAATGTTGTGCTTCCAGCAGTCGCGCATTCCCTGGATGTAACAGTTCGGGCCGCCCAGCAGCAGGACCACTGGCTGCAAGGTGTTGCCGCGGGTCAGTACAGATAGATTCTGCATCACGATGGCCTCGAACAGCGAAGCCATGAGTTCATTGGGCGGAACACCCATTTTCTGCAGGCCGTTGATGTCGGTTTCGGCGAACACGCCGCATTTGCCGGCCACCGGATGCAGTTTCAACCCCTGGTAGCCCATCTGGCAGAGTTGCTCGGCGGGAATGCGCAGCTTGGCGTTGATCTTATCGATGACCGCTCCGGTGCCGCCGGCGCATTTGTCGTTCATCGACGGGATTTTTTTCTTGCGGCCGGTTTCCGGATCCTTCTTGAAGATAATAATCTTGGCGTCCTGCCCACCCAACTCGATCACCGAACCGCACTCGGGATAGAGGCGCTCGACGGCAAGCGAAACCGCGTTGACTTCCTGCACGAACTTGGCACCGAGATACCCGCCCAGGCCGTTACCACCAGATCCGGTGACGAAGATGCGCGCGTTCGCGGCGTTGAAACCTTCGATCTCCGCATCGAAACGCCGGCAGAATTCGAGCACCTTTTCCGGCTGCTTGGTGTCGTGGCGCTGATAGTCCTGCCAGAGAATCTGGTCGGTGGCGGCATCGATCACTACCGCTTTCACCGTGGTCGAGCCAACGTCCATGCCGATAAGGAAGTGTTGATCCATTTAAGATTCCGTTCGAAGCGCCGATTTAGACTCGATCCGTATCAACCCGCCGACCCCTTACGGTCGTGCTCCCGTTGCCATCGACGTGCCTGCCAAGGCCGCAACCGGTGGGAGCGGTCGCCGGCAATCAGTTCATTCGCTGGGCGACGTGATAGACGAAGTTGGCGGCTTGGCCCACCACGCCCTTGGTATGCGGCACCTTGTAAGTAGGCCGCTTGGTTTCCGGATGCCGATCCACCCAGGCGCGGCATTCGTCGAGCGTCAACCCGTTGCGCTCCAGCGCCTCGGCAAATTCCTTTTTGGCCTTGTTCTTGGCTTCTCCCAACGCCATTTGCACGCGGCTGTGCGCATTGATTTCACCCTCCCCGGAAGTTTCGACGGGCAGGTAAATCATGTCCTTGTAATTGGAAACCACGGCCGATTGCGCGCCATCGGATTGCGTTGAAGGCATGCAGCCGAATGGCTTCAACGAGAGCACCATGTGGGCCAGATCCTTGTTCGAATAGTAAATATTCTTGGCGACTTCCAGGTGACCTTCGCCGCCGCCGGTGCGCGAGTTGTAGAACGGATGGCCGATGCGCTGCAGCTCGTATTGATCGGCCAGGTGATGAGCAATACCGCCCAGCGCTTCCACAATCTTGTGGTATTCGTTCTTGAAAATGGCTTCGGCGAGCTTCAGCTTGGCAACTTTCTGCCGGTAGCCGACCTCGATCCTGGCGCGCGTCCCGAGCCGCCATAGCGGCGGCAACACCGCTCCTTCTTCCAGCCCTTTCAGGTCTTTGTATTTCTGAATCACCTGGTGGATCATGTACATGATCCAGGTGCCGATCGGCTCCACCAGCACCTGCGCGCCCTCGCGCTGCAGGAAGCGGAACATATTAAAGTTACCGTCGCCCTCGGTGGTCTGCGCCCAGAATTCACCGGTGATTTTGACAATCGGCTTTACCCGCAGCCGATCGATTTCGATGCGGTCGAATTGGTCGCGGCACTGCTGGAGGGCAGGCAGGTAATCATCGCCCTTAATCTGCTTCACGAATTTACCCAGGTACTCGGCGGTATCGGAGTAGCCTCCCAGGTAGCGCGACAGATTCCCATTCAGCTTCCACGGACGCCTTGTGCGGAATACCTCGTGCAAATACTCCATGCTCTCATCGAGCGTCTGGTCGGTTGCGCCCGCTTGCACCTCATAGGGGCGAATCGCGTACGCAACTTCGTTCATCACATCGCCGCAATTCAGCGCATTGAGTATTCCCAGAAAAAAATCGAGGTTCATTTCCATTCCGGCTTCGGCGTCGGACTGGCTCAAACCGCCGGACTGCTGGAACAGAAGCACCCGGAAGCCGTCGAAACCCGCGTTGCGCAGCGCCAGCCGGTATTCCGCTTCGTACATGCCGAACCGGCAGGGGCCGCAAGCGCCGGCGGTGAAGAACACGTGGTTGTCGATGATCTCCTGCTTACTCATCCCTTCTTCTTCCAGGGACTGCAGGTACTGCACCAGGTTGCCGACGGTGAAATAGGTGGGATTACACTGACCGTTGTTGCCGTACTCTTTGCCAAGCTGGAATGCGCGGACATTCGGCGTGGGCACCGGCTTAGCTTTGTAGCCAAGCCCCTCCAGCGCACCGTGGACCAGCTTCTCGTGCTTCCAGGTCAGGCCGCCGAAGAGCAGCGTGGTGAAAGCGCGCTCAGCCCTGGTAAACGCGCGCTCCTTGGGGCGCTTGAAGTGATGCACGTCGTGCTTGGGCACGCCGGCTTCCCGCTCCAGGCGGGCACGCTCCTCGGCGAGCCGTTGCTGGATGACCTCCTCAATGGAACCGATCTGCACGAGGCCGGCAGACGGCGATGGTTTTGGTTCGACAGTCTGAGTGCTCATAGCTATCCCGAATTCCCAGGTTGAGGCCATCTTGGCGCGATAACCGATTGAAAAGGAACAGGTATCCATCGAATGGCGAGTTTCGAATGGGAATGGGGGAATTGACGGGCTGAGCGGAACCTCCGGTTGCACGGGCGGAGTGACTGCAACTCGCTGGAATATAGTCATTTGTAACGGACAGGACATAGCGGGGCCGTGCGCCGCGCCGGCAGCGTGGCAGCAGGCTCGAAGGCAGCTTCTATTCGACCGAAATCTTAATCGAAATTCGCGGCCCAAAGGGCTTGATTCGCAGATTGATCACGCCGGAGACCGCCTGCTCGCCGGCATGCAAGGTGAGTATGTCCTTGCCTCCCGCGGGGACGAGAGAACTCTGCAGCTTGGCCTCCACGCCTTGGAGCGGCTGCACGATTTCCAAGGCAACCAAACCCGGCGTACCGTTCGATATGACTACCTGATCGCTGGTTCCCGGCTTGAGGCTGAGGGCCGTTTTATCCGCCTTGATCAAGCTGAAGAACTGGTTCGCGCTGGCGGGAACCGGCGGCGGAGAGGATGCGCCGGGCGCCGCCGGCGGGCCGGGAGGCCCCGGGGGAGCCAGTGGCATCTTCCCGAACGGAGTCATCTCGAGCGCCTCTTTGTCGACGTACCAAAACCACTGCCCGTTCTCGACCTCCCAGTGAAAAGGAGTGAGCAGCTTGACGGGCTTGGTCTGGAAGCCGGGACCGGACAGGTAGAGTTCGCAAATCACCATCGCCGTGGCTTTGGTGAAATCCTGATTGTACTCGATGGATTTTATTTCGTAACTCACATACCTGGGCTTGCCGGAGTTATAGAAATAATCCTTGGAGTCCTCCGCCACCATTTCTTCGGCTTGCCGGAACTTGCCGAGCCGGTGCAATTCGCAGAATGCATTGA
>Ga0335078_10004027_pt1 | contig 21839 bp, 13 predicted proteins | sample Lox_Sample_32_FD_206711 | JGI IMG/M metagenome (GOLD analysis project Ga0335078, IMG submission 206711) | Soil microbial communities from Loxahatchee National Wildlife Refuge, Florida, United States - Lox_Sample_3.2 | ecosystem: Environmental > Terrestrial > Soil > Wetlands | place: USA...
CAGCGTGGTGGTGAGCTGCTCCGGCGGCAGCGCCCACAGCGAGAGGCCGGCCTCGTCCGGCCAGATCGCGGTGGACCGGGCCCCGGCCAGGCGCAGCACCCGCCGGGTGCGGTCGGCGATCCGCCGCGCGTCAGCCCCGCCCTTGCAATCCAGCACCACCAGCAGCGGCGCCCGGCCCTGCCCCGCGGCGTGCCGGCGCAGCGCGGTCGCCATGAACCCTGCCCACAGCCGTAACAGCAGCGTGGTCTTCCCGACATTCGAAGTAAAGCACTGTTATCTCAGCCGTCTGTCAGTTCGACGGCGTCGTACTCCCAGAAGGCGCGCAGGGCGGCGAGCTTTCCCTCGCCGTTGCTGCGGTAGGTGTAGACGCCGCGCACCACGGCCTGGCGGCCGCCGGCCAGCGTGGTCCGGATCACGCCGACGTCGGCGACCTCATCGCCACACAGGTAGGAGCGCTCGATCTCCAACGTGATCTGCCCGGCCGGGCCGGTCACCGCATCGTAGAAGGCGGCAATGGCCGCCGCGCCGTGGTGCCCTGCGCCGGGCGGGTCAAGCGGCGAGGGACCCACAGGATCCTGGACCACGGCGTCGGGGGCGAACAGGCCCAGCCACGCGCCGCGGTCCTTGGCGGCCACCGCGGCCTGGGATCGCCGCGCCAGCTCGCGTGCGTTCATGGCCTGCCCGGGCACGCTCGTGCCTCCTTCCGGCGGCACGCCCAGCCCGCACGGCCATGACCGGGCTCGGTAACCCCCAAGAAGGGCTCTCGCCGCTCTCACAGATCGTAGGTGAGCACGGTCCGGGGCAGCGAGATCGCGGCTGACCGTGGTCGCGCCCTCTGCGGCATTATGCACAGCCTCGGCGGGTGGGCTTAGCTCTTGCTCCGGGTCGCGGTGTGCTCGTGCTGGACGGCTGATCTACAGCTAGGTACCGCTGGGAGGTCTCACGGACCAGGAGCCCTCGCCCTGGCTGATGTATGAGGCGCGGTCTTCTGGTCGGTCTGAGGCGGGTTTGGCCGCCGTGACTGCCGGTCAGCTGCTGGATGGCCGCAGGTGCCGGTTGGGCCGCAGAGTGGCCGGGGCGGGACGGCGCACGTTGCTGGTCGCGCCGGACAAGCCGAAGGCGTACAGCTTGTGGTCCTCCGAGCCGACGTAGACCACCCCGTTGGCCACCGCTTGGGGAAGAGATGATCACGCCGCCGGTGGTGAAGTTCCACAGCTGGGCCCCGGTCGAGGCGCTCAGGGCGTACAGGTCGTCGTCGGAGCCGACGTAGACCACCCTGTTGGCCACCGCCGGGGAGGAATCGACAAAGCCGCCGGTGGTGAAGCTCCAGTCCTCATCAATCCCTGGGGCGGTTGCGGGCGACAGCACGTTCTCGTACGGGTTGACTCCCTTGTGGTTGCCGGAGAAACGGAACTGAGCCCAGTTCGTGCTGACCGCGAACCGGGCCTGGGCGGCGACGCCCGAGTGCCGCCCCACCGCGGTGACCCAGTGGGTGCCGGGTGCGGCAGAGCCCGGGACGCCGATAGTGATGCCGTGAAAGGAGCCGGTGGCGCTGGTGGCCGCCAGCGCCCCGTCGGTGGTGTCGAAGTAGATGTCCACCGCTTCGTGGGCGGCGAACCCGGTTCCGGACACGGTCACCGAGGACGTGGGCGGCCCGGTAGCGGGGGACAGTTTGAAGTGCGGGCCAGATGCGGTTGCGGCCGGGCGCCCGCCGATGCTTAGCGTGGCCAAGCCGGCCACCGGCGCCGCGCTGGCCGTGCTGGTCACCAGCACGGCCACGACGAGCGCGGCCGCCGCGGCCAGGATGCGCCTGATCATGATTGCCTCCTCGGAGGGACGCGAACGCCGGCCCCTGGGTGCGTAGAACTGCCCGGCAGGTGGGCGGCAGCGGTACCGCCCACCTGGCCCGGCGGTCGCTGGTCGGCCAGCCTTGGGTGCCCGCCAGCCGCTGGGTGCGCTGGAGTACCAGCTCGCGACGAACCTCAACGCGGCATGGGGCGCATTCGTAACGCGCAGCGAGCCGCCTAATCCTCTAGTCCGTCTGGACAAACGCGATGGTCTTGGGCCGCGACTGAGTGCAGTTCTTCGACCGGTCGATCAGACCGCGGCTGCCGCGAGCCGACCGCGGAAGCTGAGCGGCCTGGGCGCCCCAGGTCCGTTGGACGAATAGGGCGGGGGTCCAGTCCAGTTACCGTTTGCGATGTTATCCAGCACATGGATGAGCGCTGACAGCGAGTATATATATGGGGGAAGATCGGTGGTTTGGATTCCGTCGCTGATGTTTCCATCGAAGTCTAGGACGGCAAACAGCTCCCTCGTGGACCAGTTCCCGTCGGCTATCATGCCATCCTGGTCGAGCCTTAGAGTGGTGGGCACTATTGGGGCACTAGGCCTAGATACAATTTCCAGTTTCTGCAAGATCGACCAGATCCTGTCATAGCCATTCAGCAGGTAGATGGCTTTCCAGCGTGCCATCCTTCCCAGGATGAGCCTGTTTTTTAGCCAAGGAAGAACCCAGTCGATTATGGTCGCCCGGAATAGATAGTCGTTCCCCTGCCAGCTGGGCCACTGGCCTTGCAAGGTATTGGTGGCTTCTTGGTATAGTGTGTCGATCACGTAGGCGGGAGCCGCGGAAGGAACGGGGAAAGGCGGCTCTGGCTGGTAGGAGCCGTACTGCGGGTACGTATCTGCCGCGCCGTAGGTGCCATTCCACACATATCCCGTAGAAGGAGGTACGCTGCCAGGCTGCGGAGGGAATATGCTGGCACCCTGTTGTGGCTGAGAGCTCCCCGACCATATGCTCGGGTCCAGCAGCAACGTGTCGCCAGTCGAGTAGAGTAGGTAGCCAACCAGGTCCTGAGTCCCCGGGAGATCGGTCTTCACGATGCCGTTGACAGCCATTTTGTAGTTCGAGTAAATGAAGGTCGCATATACCGGAAAGTCATTTTCATCACCGGAAGCAGTATAGTTACCGGAATATTGATCCAGGAATTGGTCAAACGTTAGCTGGCTGGGGTCGATCAGGTTGACCATCATCTGGAGGGTCAGGTACCCATTCAAGCCCAATGCCAGAAACGGGAGCATAGTTCTCGGGTCGCTAACCATCTGGGCTCCCTGGAAAGATGGCGCAGGCTTGGGCTCCGGTAGGCTTCCATACCAGCCCATGAAAATCGTCCCGCCAGCGGCGGCGTCGGTCGGCCATCCCGGGGCCACGGGATACGGAACCGGCTTGGTTGCAAACCCCTGGTTTACAAGAACCGGCCGCTCCCAAAAGGTGTTTACCCCAAGCGATTTCGCCGGGATGAACGTATTCACGAAACCCATGGCGTCATCATGGAAGTTGCCGACATACTGATGGACATAGGTTGCGTTCGGCCCTATGCCCTCCTCGGCCAGGTTATCGAGATCGTCGCCCAAGCCGCCTTGCCCTGAATTCCAGGCACTCTGGAGGGCGTCCAGCTTACCTTGCCAATAGTTAGCCAGGTCAACATTGTTGAAATCCTGCTGCAGGTTACCCAGTGCCTCTCCGAGCTGTTCTAGAAGCTGCGTCTCAACCGATCCTGGGCCCGTGCTGCCGACAATGGCGGCCAACACGAACGAGAAAACCAGAACTACTGCAGCTCCTATTCCTGCGGCCCAGGCCCCGGCAGTCATTATCGCTGCCTGTCCTGCCGTGCTTGCCTCAAGGGTTGCAGCATCAGTTGAATAGAGCTGTTTAAGATATGCAAGGGCGGCTGCTGTCGCAGTGGGCCCCTCCGCCGTGCTGAGTACCTGTGCGAAATTAGCGGCGGTGCCCACGAGGGTAGCAAAATCACTAAGGCTGTCGGATACAGCACTGATATTTTGCGTGACTGGCTGCTGGGTTTGAGAAAGCATTCGCTTGATCAGCAGAGCCGTGGCATCATCCGTCATTGATAGTTATCTCCTTTGCGTAACCCCGCCATTCGCCCGCTTACGGCCAGCTGGCCTCCATGTCACCGAAGGCTGACCAGGATCGGTACGAGGCCGCAGCCGTTGTCCAGGGGGTGAAGCGCTTTCCCCAAGATGGCGCCGACTGCCTCGGTCCGGTTTGCCACCTTCATAGCGTGCCCAGGGGTTGCCGAGGTTGTGAGCAGGTCACCGGCGGCTATGCCGCCGAACGCGGCGTCGACCTTGCATAGTGCCTTGCCGACCAGTGCGAGCGGCGAGCGGTCCGGGCGGTGCTGCAGGCGCTGCAAGACCATGGCTGGCCGCAGGTCACCGGCTCCCGAGACGACACCCGCTACCCTTGTGTCGTAGGGCTCGGTACATGCCGACAGCTTCCCTGTAGGATGAATGACGAGTACGGTCCCAGGCTCGGCGTTCGCCGGGCCGTCTTCGAGGTCGAAGTCCTCCGCTATATCAGCGCTGCTGGAGTTGACCAAGAGCAGGTCGCCCACGACGCGGACGTCTCCGTAACAGTGGTGGACGCCTGTGACGTGGACGTCTCCCTGGAAGTACCCGGCCGGGTTCCCTCTCCCGTAGATCGCAGCGTTGTTCGAACTTGCCCATACCCCGAATCCGGATGGTATGAGGGCACCCTGAGGCGTGGTATTGGTCACCTGAGGTGCGGTGTTATTCGCGGACACTGCTGCATGCCCAGGTGACCCGGTGACTGCGAAAATCGCATCTGTTGCAGCGCTCTGGCCGTTGAAATACCCGGCTGGGCTCCCTTGCCCGTAAATCGCAGCGTTGTTCGAACTTGCCCATACTCCGAATCCGGTCGGCTGGTTCGCGGGCGGGTTCTGAGACGAGGTGTTGGTCGCAGACACTGCCGCGTGCCCCGAAGCAGAGGTTTCCGCGACTACCGCATCAAAGCCTTGACTGGTCGAGCTGGCCGATATCGCGATGCCACTGCCCGAAGTGGCCTGCACCGCCGTACCGTCCACCGACTCTGCCCGCACTCCATAACCGCTCTGCGTGGATGCGTACACGGCAACACCGCCAGGCAGCGCCCACCCGGCAACGCCGACGAACCCTTCGGGGCCGATGACCTGGCCTGATACTGCTGGAGTATTGTTCGCTGAGCCTGCATTGACCGAGGCACCTGGGGACGGTGGCGGCTGCGGTGTTGGGTGAAGAATGAACTGAGGTTCATCGCCGGATTGCCCTCCAGTGTTGAGAGGGCCTTCTGCCGGCAAGAGGCCTGGCTGCGGCTCAACACCTTTCACCGGGCTCGGAGAGACAGGAGACGGATTCTGATCCTCTGGGGGAGATGCAGACATTGGCGGTCCTCAAGTTGCATTGGATTTCTGAATAGCTGAGCTGATCAGCATTTGGCTAGGCGCGCAGCCTTTGGCGGCCAGGTAATGCAAGTGATTTCAACCTCGCCAGCTTGCTGTCAGACAGTTGTACCGCGAGCGTCGTTCTTACGAATGTGCTCGTACTAACAAGCGCCTATCGCACACGCGAACGACTTGTGAATGACCCGATGAACTGTGAGAAAACTAATGCACCTCCTTGTTGATCATTTCCGCGTTCTTTCTGCGCTGCGCTGGTGAGTGCCGAGCCAGGTCGAGTCCATGACCCGTTCGGACGGGATGCCGAGCCGGTCGCTGGCCTGGGTGACGACGGCGCGGGACGGACCCTGGAACAGGCACAGCACCAGCTCGTCGGCGGCGAACAGCAATGCGCCGAGGTAGATGACTGTCCCGCTGCCCAGCGCCAGGCTGGCCGTTGCGGCACGCTCGGCGACTTGCTCGAGATCGCTCTCGGTGACGCCGGGCCAGTAGCACTTGGCCGCATACAGCATGGGCGCCAGCCTTGCCTGGCGGTGTTTCAGAAAGGTTTCAAGGTTGTCTCAGCCCGCGGCTAGCCAACACTATGGGCCGGGAGGAGACTCGGATCGGGGGGCAATGGACACTCGCCTGGAATTCGCGATCCTCGGGCCGCTGGAAGTCAGGTCCGGCGGCACGTTGGTGCGCGTCGGCGGGCCGCGGCAGCGCGCGCTGCTGGCGCTGCTGTTGTGCCACGCCAACCGGGTGGTCTCCCGGGACGAGCTGATCGAGGAGCTGCTAGGCGATCAGCTCCCTGAGTCGGCGGAACGGATGCTGCGGGTGCAGATCTCCCGCCTGCGCCAGGTCCTCGCCGAGAGCGACACTGAACCGCGGCTGCTGGCCCGCCCGCCGGGATACCTCCTGCGCGTCGAGGACGGCGAGCTGGATCTGCAGGTGTTCGAGCAGCGGGTGGCCGCGGGCCAGCGTGCACTGGAGCAGGGTGACCCGGGCCAGGCCATGGTGCTGTTGGGTGAGGCGGAGTCGTTGTGGCGGGGCCGGCCGCTGGCTGATCTGGAGTTCGAGCGGTTCGCCCGGTTCGAGGTCCAGCGGCTCCAAGAGCAGCGCCTGGCCGCGGTGGGGGACCGGGTCGAGGCCGAGCTCGCGCTCGGCCACCACAGTGCCCTGTGCCCGGAGCTGTGGCAGATGGTGGGCGAGCACCCCTTGCGCGAGCGGCTGCGCGGGCAGCTGATGCTCGCCCTGTACCGGTCAGGGCGGCAGGCCGAGGCCCTGGAGGCCTACCGTGCCGGTCGGTCGCTGCTGGTCGCGGAGCTGGCGGTCGAGCCGGGCCCGGCTCTGCGCCGGCTGCATGAACAGGTGCTGGCCGCCGCCCCCGCGCTGGACCTGCCCGCCCCGGCCGGGGCGGCAGCGACCCAGGCCTTGCCACGGGATATCGCCAGCTTCACCGGCCGCGGCCGCGAACTGGCGCAGCTGCTGAGCAGAATCGACGGCCAGGCCGCCACCGGCGTGACGGCCGGCATTCACGCGATCGACGGGATGGCGGGGATCGGGAAGACCACCTTCGCGGTGCACGCCGCGCACCGGCTCGCCTCCAGTTTCCCCGATGGGCAGTTCTTCCTGCCGCTGCACGCCCACACCCCCGGCCAACGACCGGTGGACCCAGCCGATGCGCTGGCCAGCTTGCTACTGACCGCCGGAGTGCCTTCGCCGCTGATCCCGCCGGGGTTAGAAGCCCGAGCCGGACGATGGCGCGACCACGTGGCTCCCAAGAAGATCTTGTTGCTGCTCGACGATGCGGCCAGCCACGAGCAGGTCCGGCCGCTGCTGCCAGGCACCGCCGGCAGCCTGGTACTGATCACCAGCCGCCGTCGGCTGGCCGCGCTGGACGACGCCGCGGTGATCAGCCTCGACATCTTGTCCCCGAACGAGGCAGCGGCGCTGCTGGTCCGGCTGGCCGCCCGGCCTGGGCTGGACCCCGAGGACGCGGCGGTGGGCGAGATCACCCGGCTATGCGGGTACCTGCCGCTAGCGATCGGAATGCTGGCCGGCCAGTTGCGGCACCGTCGCTCCTGGTCGGCTGCCCACCTGTCCGCGAGCCTGGCCCAGGCCCGGGACCGGCTGGCTCTCCTGCAGGCCGAGAACTTGTCTGTCGTAGCGGCATTCGACTTGTCCTACGCCGACCTGTCCCCGGACCAGCAGCGGCTGTTCCGCCGCCTTGGCCTGGTCCCCGGGCCCAGCTTCGACGCCTACGCCGCCGCCGCCCTCGATGACACCAGCCTCGACGCCGCCCACCGCAATCTTGATGCGCTGTTTGACCAGCATCTGCTCACCGAGCCCGCGCCGGGCCGCTACCAGCTGCATGACCTGCTCCGCGAGCACGCCCGCGCCCTGGCCGCCGCGGACGATCCGGCGGAATCAGGCGCCGCGGCCGAGCGGCTGCTGGACTACTACCTGCATACCGCCCTGGCCGCCGGCCGGCACATCACACCTCGGCCCGCCGACTACAGCGACCCGCCGCCCAGCCGGGTGCCGGCCCATGTCCCCGACGTGTCCGCGTTGGGACAGGCGGCTGGCTGGCTGGAGGCCGAGCGCACGAACCTGCACGCCGCCGCGGACTACGCCGCGGCATCTGGGCGTACCCAGCACGCGGTCCGGCTCGCCGCCGCAATGGCAGGCTTCTTGTTCGGCTACGACCACTGGGACCAGGCCGCCGTCCTGTACCGGACGGTCCTGGCCGCAGCGCGCCAGGCCGGGGACAGGCTCGGCCAGGCCCTCACCCTCACACAACTCGGCAATCTCAGCCTGATCACTGGCGATCTTCGCTCGGCTGCCGCCAGCCTCGCCCAGGGCGTGGACCTGTATCAGGCTGTCGGCGACGATACCGGCCAGATCGACGCCCTCATGTTTCTGGGTGGCGCGCAGACGGACGCCGGGGATTTCCCGGCCGCCGCCTCCAGCCTGCGGCAGGCCCTCGCGCTCGCCGGTCGGCTCGGTGACCGGCTCGGCCAGGCGCAAGCCCTGGTCGGCCTCGGAGTCGTCCAACTGCGAGCCGGGGAATACCTGGCCGCCGCCTCCAGCCTGCGGCAGGCCCTGGCGCTGTTCCGCGAGACGGGGCAGCGGATCGGCGAGGCCGTTGCTCTCGGCAACCTCGGATGGGCGCAGTGCGAGACCGGGGATTACCCGGCCGCCGCCACCAGCCTGCAGCAAGCGCTCGCGCTGTTCCGCGAGACCGAGTTCCGGCTCGGCCAGGCCGGCACCCTCGAAGGCCTCGGAGTCGTCCAGCTCGAGACCGGCGACTACCCGGCCGCCGCCATCAGCCTGCAGCAGGCGCTCAGCCTATATCGCGGACCCGGTGACCGAGCCGATCCCGCTGACCCCCCGAACAGCCACCGCAACCGGACCGGCGAAGCTGCGGCGCTCAACAGCCTCGGCTGGCTGGCGTCCCGGACCGCAAAACCCGGCCTGGCCCGCGACCACCACGCCCAGGCGCTCGCCATCGCCCGCGACATCGGCGTGCCACTCGAGGAAGGACGCGCCCTGGAAGGCATCGGCCAAAGCTGCCTGCAAGAAGGCAACCCCGGCCAAGCCGTCACCTATCTGCAGCAGGCACTTACGATCTACCAGCGCCTCGGCAGCCCCTACGCCCGGCGCGTCCAGAAAACCCTGCGCCGATGTGGACCTCAGCCTGCCAGCACCAGACCGGCTCACCACTAGGAATCTGCGCCTGCCGAGCGGTAAGAAGCCCGAAGAGACTGGACTGGACGAGCCGTCGTCGACCCGTCTGCTAGCTGTCTATAAGATGCCATGCATCGGCTCCTGGACCCGTTAGCGCTTTGAGCCGGCACGCGATCGCTTTGCCCGAGAGGGACTCCCGGGGGGACCTCCTCCCCAGCTCAGACGCTTCACGATTGGCTGCGTAACCAATTTCGCGTGCGGGCGCGTGGGCGCCCTCGGGAGCGTGAGGAGGTCCCGGATGTCTATCGTAGGCGGGCTGGATATCCACCGGAAGCAGATCACCTTCGACTATCTCGACACCGCGACCGGGGAGGTCAGATGCGGCCAGATCACCCCGGCCAGCCGGAAGCACGTGCGGGCCTGGCTGGCTCAGTTCGCCGGCCGCGGCGATGTCGCGTTCGCGGTCGAGGGATGCACCGGGTGGCGTTATATCGCGGAGGAGCTGGCCGCCGCCGGCCTGGCGGCGCACCTGGCTGAGCCGGCCGACACCGCCGCCGCCCGCGGCCGCAAGCGGCACGCCAAGACCGACAAGACCGACGCCCGGCACCTGCGGACGCTGCTGGCCGAGGGCCGGCTGCCAGAATGCTGGATCCCGCCCGAACAGATCCTGGAGTGCCGGGCCCTGCTGGAGACCTACCACGACCTGCGGACCGAGCACACCGCCTGGGTGCAGCGCATCCACGCGGTGTTCTTCCACCAGGGCGCCCCGCCGCTGGCCGAGGGCATGTTGCGGACCGAGCAGGGGGTGGCCGGGCTGCGGGCCGCCGCGGCCGCGCACCTGTCCCCGGCCGGGCAGCTGCAGGTCGCCACCGCCTTGGACATGCTCGCCGCCGTCGAGGCCCGGCTGGGCCCGCTGCGCCACCAGCTGCGCGATGCCGCCCGGCACCTGACCGGCGCGAAGGTGCTGGCTGAGCGGCTGTACGGGGCCGGGCCGGTCACCGCGCTGGCGCTGACCTGCTGGCTGGCCGGCAAGGGGCGGTTCTCCTCCTCCCGCAAGGCGGTCCGGTTCACCGGCCTGGACATCACCGTCTGGTCTTCGGACCGCAAAGGACCCCCCGGGCGGCTGTCCCGGCAGGGGCCGCCGGTGCTGGGCTGGGCGGTGTATGAGGCCGGCAAGACCCACGGCCGCGCCGCCGCCCCCGACCACGGCTACTACGCCACGGTCAAGGACCGCAAGAACGGCAAGCGGGCCGCCCTGTCGGAGGCCCGCAAGATCGTCCGGCAGGCCTGCCACATCCTGGCCGAGCTCGGCGACGACGCGCTCACCGCCACCTGACAGCCGCAACGTCTCATGGAGGCCAAGCCGAGGACACGCCGGACGGCCCGGGCAGGAACGCCTGCAGCCACACTCACTCGATGGGGGAACCACCGCGGCCAGCTCCTGCAAGCCGCCTGTCAGCCGCTGTCGGCTCCTGCCGCCAGGAGCCAGGCGGACGGCCTAACGCCAATTTCCGCGCAGCTGATTCGCCCCTCGCGACAGCGTGGCGGAGCGGCCACCTTCGGTGAGTTAGCCGAGGTCAACGGCTCGGGTCGGCGCGGTGGCCGCCGCTTTCGTTGTCCCGATCTGCCTGCTGGTCTGTCACTGGCTGTCCTGTAGTACTCATCTCAGTAGGAAGGGACGGTGCCCGGTATCGGTCATGATCGTTACGAACGTGCCTGGTTGCCCTCACTGCTGGTCGCCGCTTATGTGCTCAACGTGTCGGCCACAGACGCATAACAACTGCGGGGTTCCATCCGCGCACCGAGATCGGCCTTCGCGCCCGGCTGCCGCCGAGCCTATTTCTGCAGGTCAGACGGGTTCTTGCCCGTGAATCTGTTGCGCTCAACTGGCTGCGTGGAAATCCGCGCTAATAAGACTGAGCGGCCGCATCCCCGCAGGCGGGGACACCCGATCAAGCATCTTGTCGCCGGGGCAGCACCCCGCGCCCCGTGCACCCAGGTAAGGCTGGCTGCCTTCCTCCCCGGCCCCGGCCGCCACGGCTGGTCACCCGCACAGAAAGGCCAGTGCGGAACCGCTAACCCTATCCGCGGCCACCCAGCACCTCCCTGCCCCGGCCGCCTGACATGATCCGCTCCCGGGCGGCCGCGTCAAGGACGCCTACGGCGCCGGCCACGCCGGCCGGGCTCTCGCCCGGTCCTTGACCCGCCCGCCCGCTCGCAGAACCCGGCAGCTATCAGGGGCAGGGAGCAGGCTCCGGCATACCCAAAACAGGCAACCACGGCCCCAAGCCCCCCTCAAACGAATGCTTGCGGTCACCGGCCGATACAGGTAAGGCGGATATAGCACCTACCGCAAGGGCTTCCGGGCTGGCCCGTAGACCGAGCGGACGCCCCGCGCCCGCGCTCATGTCGGGCAAAGGCCAGCCTGCGCCGTGCTGACGCCGCACATCGGGTACGGCACTGAGGAGATGTACCGGATCTACTACCAGCACTGATCTGTGACAGCCGCACACGGCTGCCCGGCGCTGTCCCGCTGTCCGCCCGGCCAGGCCGTATGGGTCTGTCTCGCCAACGGCACTTCTCTGAGTCAAGCCGGCGCGGTCAGAGAAGTGCCGTTAGATCCACAATCCCGGCCGTTTATACGTCGACAAAGACTCGTGAACGGTGAGCAGGAGTGGAGTTCCCGAGATTCGAAGTAAAGCACTACTAACTTGCCTGACGGTCCGACGGTCTCATGCACGGGACGGCCAGTCCGGAGGCGGTCAGTCCGAGCCAGTGATCGGGCGTGCCTAACGACTGTGTGCCGTTCGTGCGTGGTGGTCGCGCGCCGGTTGGGGCGGTACGGGGTAACCGGTTATGTGGCCGGGAGGACTTGTCCGAGGGCGAGGTCGATGGCCTGGTCGAAGCTGAGCGTCATGCCGCGGGCGGTAGGCCCGCTGGAACTGCTCATCGCCCAGGGCCCCGCGAGCCTGGTCGAGGCCTTCCTGGCGGTAGCGGTCGGAGGGGTCCCACGGAGCTCCGGTCTGGTCGAGCAGGGCCTGCGCGGCGCCGTGCAGCATGGCTGCCCGGGGCCAGTCGCCCAGGTCGCCGTCCACGCAGGCCAGCCCCGCCATGGCCTGGGCCATGGTTCTCTTGTAGCCGATCCGTCGGCTGACCCGCAGGGCGTCCTGCAGCGCGGATCGCGCACCACCAGGGTCGCGTTCGGCCCGCAGGATCATGCCCACGTTCAGTGACTGGTTGGGGTGCGGGGTTCCGAGTGCTTCCGCGGCCCGTATTGAGGCTTCCATATGTGCCCTGGCACCGGGGATGTCGCCTCTCTCCAGGGCGGCCCAGCCGGCATTGTTGTGAAGGAATTGCGCGGTGCCCAATTCGCCGGAACGCTCGGCGCAGGCGAGGGCCTCGGCGAACAGCGGCCCGGACGCGGCCACGTCGACGGCTGTGGCGTACGCGGCCAGGCTCAGGCCCAGCAGCCAGTCGTCGCCGAGCTGCCGGGCCCGCTGGACCGCCTCGGCCCCCAGCGGACGCGCTCGTTCCGGCTGGCCGGCGAAGTAATACGCGAAGCACAGCTGTCGGCGGGACAGGATGAGCAGCCGGTCGTCGTCGAGGCCGTTGGCGACCTGGTCGGCCTTTTCGGCGAGCTGGAGGCTCGTGGGCATGTCCGTGAACATGGTGTAGTTCGCGGCGACGACCAGCGCCTCTGCGAACAGCGCGGGGTCCGCGGCGGCTTCGGGTCGGCTGAGTACCGGCACCAGCAGCCCGGCCGCTTCCTCTTCCCACCGCGCTCCCCAGTACCGCCGCAGCGCGACGCCGAACCGCAGCACGCGCGCGGTGCCATCGGGTTCGCCGGCGGCGTACTCGGCGGCACGGCGCAAGTTGGCCCGGTCGGCGTCCAGCCGGCCGAGCCAGCTGCCCCGCTGCCGACCGACCAGGTGAGGGGCGGCCGCCTCGGCGACGGCCAGGTAATAGGCGCAGTGCGCCGCCCGGGCCGCGGCGGCCTGCTCGCTGCCAGTGTCGGCCAGCCGTTCGGCGGCGAACAGCCGGATGGTCTCCAGCAGCCGGTACCGCAGCCCGGTGCCGTCCGGGTCGGCCACCACCAGGCTCTTGTCCACCAGCGAGCCCAGCAGCCCGGCGACCTCCGCCGCGTCGATGGCCCCGGACCCGGCCACGGCCTCGGCCGCGGCCAGGTCGAAGCTGGCGGCGAACACCGACAGCCGCCCCAGCACGACCTGCTCGGCGGTAGCCAGCAGCGAGTACGACCAGTCCACGGCGGCCCGCAGGGTCTGCTGGCGTTCCAGCGCGGTGCGGCTGCCCCCGGTCAGCAGCCGGAACCGCTGATCGAGCCGGGCGGCCAGGTCGGCCAGCGACATCGACCGCAGCCGCGCGGCCGCCAGCTCGATGGCCAGTGGCATCCCGTCCAGCCGCCGGCACACCGACACCACCAGCGGGGCGGTCCGCTCGTCGATTGGCAAGGACGCGCCCTGTTCCTGGGCCCGGGCGGTGAACAGCGCGACCGCGTCACACGCCGCCGCGGCGGCCGGGTCGGACTCGCCGGCGGGCAGGGACAGCGGCGGCACCCGGTAGATTGTCTCCCCGGCGATGCCCAGGGGCTCGCGGCTGGTCGCGATCAGGTGCACCTTCGGGCACCGCTGCAAGATCGCCTCCGCGGTTTTGGCGCAGCCGTCGATCAGGTGCTCGCAGTTGTCCAGCACGATCAGCATGTCCTGCGGTCCCAGCGCGTCGGCCAGCGTGTCCAGCGTGGGCCGGCCCGGCTGCGCCGGGATCCGCAGCGCGCCGGCGACGGCTGTCGCGACCGCGTCGTCGTCGGTAACCGTGGCCAGCTCGGCCAGCCACACCCCGTCCCCGGACCCGTCCAGCAGCTCGGCGGCCACCTGCAGCCCCAGCCGGGTCTTCCCGGCCCCGCCGGCCCCGGTCAAGGTGACCAGGCGGCAGGACTCCACCAGGGCCCGCACATCGGACAGCTCTCGCTCGCGGCCGATGAACGGGGCCAGCTGGGCCGGGAGATTGTTCGCCAGCGCCGGATTGCCCAGCGACCGCAGCGGCGGGAACTGCGCCTGAAGGCCCGGGGCGCTCAGCTGGAAGATCTGCTCCGGGCGTCCCAGGTCCTTCAGCTGGTGCACGCCCAGATCCACGAGGGTCGCACCCGGCGGCAGCGCATCGCGCACCAGGGCAGCCGCCGTCTCCGAGACCAGGATCTGGCCGCCGTGCCCGACCGCCGCCACCCGCGCGGCGCGATGCACATCCAACCCCACCAGACCTGTGGCCGTGTCCGACGCCTCACCGGTGTGCACGCCCATCCGCACCCGCAGCCGCTCCCCGGCCGTCCACGCGTGGCCCTCCAGAGCCTGCTGCATCGCTACCACCGCGGCCACGCACGCCCGCGGCGAGGCGAACGCGGCGAAGAACCCGTCCCCCAGCGTGTTCAGCTCCCGGCCATCGTGCGCGGCCAGGACCGACCGGATCAGCGCATGATGATCAGCCAGCAGCTGCGCATACACGCCTTCGCCCACCCGCCGCAACAGCGCCGTCGAGCCCTCGATATCGGTGAACACAAACGTCAGGGTCCCCGCGCTCATCAGCTGCCCAGGCCCGCCTTGCCGAACGGGCAAGGCGACATCCCGCCGCAGCATCCCGCTGGCCGCCGACCCCCCCGCCCCTGCCTGCCCTGCCGCCGGTACCTCTGCGGCTGGTATCCGCCCGCGGGCCGCCAAGACGAACAGTTCGCGCGCCTGACTCTCCAGGCCCAGCGCATCGGCCAGTAACAAAGCAGTGTCTTTGCGGGCGGTGCGGTTGATGCCGCGCTCCAGGTCACTGACCGCCCGCTGGCTCACCCGCGCCGCCCCGGCCAGCTCCTCCTGCGTCAGCCCGGCCTCGATCCGCAGCTGACGCAGCAGCCCGCCGAAATCCAGCCCAGCCTGCTCCCCCACGGGCCCATCTTCCTCCTCCGCCCGCCTGAGCACAGCATGGGCGCCCGTCGGCATCGCCCGGAAAGCCGACTGCGGCTGTTGATGCAGGCGTTAGCGGAGATAGCGCTGTGGTCTTGCCGAAGTCATAATTAAAGCACGATTAGTTTCGCCTCGAAGTCCGACGGTTCCTGCCCAGTCAGCGTCACAGTGTCTGCTGGCGGGAAGGAGCTGGTGTCGCGCGGTCCGGGCTGCTTCGGGGTTCTTCAGCGCTCTAGCCGGTCTTTCGCGCCCGGCGGCGGGCAAGCTCGTCCCGCTTAGCGGGCGCTAGGTCGACCCGGGCCGTCTGCTCCGCAGCGGTGCCGACGTCCTCGGTCCGCTCGGCGGGAAGGTCAGCGAGCGTGCCCAGGACCTCCTGCCAGATCCGGCCGAGCGCGACGCCGAACACTCCCTGGCCGCCCTGCAGCAGGTCCACGACCTCGTCTGCAGACGTGCACGCGTAGATGCTCGCGCCGTCGCTCATGAGCGTGACTTGCGTGATATCGCTTGCCCCCTGCTCACGCAGGTAGTCGACGGCCGCCCGGATCTGCTGCAACGAGATCCCTGTATCGAGAAGCCGCTTGACCACCTTGAGCATCAGGATGTCCCGGAATCCGTAGAGCCGCTGCGACCCGGAGCCGCTGGCGGGACGGACGCTGGGCTCGACCAGCCCGGTCCTGGCCCAGTAGTCGAGCTGGCGGTAGGTGATCCCAGCGGCCATGCAGGCCGTCGGGCCCCGGTAGCCTCCGTACTCGGGACTCGAAGCGCGCTCCTCGCCGAACAGCAGTCCCTGTTCCTCGCCACGGGCGTAATCGGTGTCGCAAGGCGCATCGCGTTCTTCCAGCTCGAACAAGCTGGCTTGTCCTGTCGGAGAAGCGCCCTCGGGAGGCTGGCTGTCAAGCTCCTGGGGATGCATCCATTCGTTGAGGCGTGCCAGTCCAGTGTGGACGTCATAGTTAGCGGGCTTAGCCGCCTGGTCCCGGGCCTGCCGGTAGATGTCGCCGAGGGCCACCGTCTTCGAGTTCCGGTTCTCACGGGTCATGACGCCACCCCCTCATCTGGATCCTTTGGATCTGCGGCAGCATCGACGAAAGCAACATCCGGGCCGACCAGGGCGGCTAGTTCGTCACGGGCATGTTTGAGATGTACACGCACGGTTGATTGCTTGATCCCAAGCAACCCTGCGATCTCAGCCCGGGACCAGCCCTCGCTCCATGCTAGGAAGGCAATGCGCTGACGGGTTTCAGGCATCGTCGCGATCTTTTTCCAGCACTGCTTGAGCGTAATAGAAAACAGTGCTTTGGTGTAGGTCTCGTCTGGAGGACCGCCGCAGCTTTCCAATTGCTCCAGTGGGGCCCGGCGCGAGCCGTTCTTGCGCCATTGATCAATCGTCTTGTTGCGCAAGACCCTGTGAAGCCACCTACGGACAGACTCTTGGTCGAGAGAGAACAGGAACTCCTCCCACCGCATCGCCGCTTCGTGGAAGGTCACCTGAACCATGTCCTCGGCGTCGGCAGAACTGACACCAGGAAGCGTGCGCGCGTAACCGAACAGGGAAGAGGCCTCCGCTTCGAAGAGAGCCGCCACCTGTTTGGCGGCCTTGGGGGAGATGCGGCTGCCCACTTCATAACCTGGCCGTCGGCCGCCGCGGCGTCAATGAACTCTGAACCACCTTCACGGAGTGCCCTCCAGCATTGTCCTCCTGCATGACCACTGTGCCCGGCGGCGCGCTGCTAATCAACGCCACGAGCGTCTTTCGTCGCTGCCACTCACCGAACAGCGTGAACAGACCCGAGACAACCAACGCGGCTACCGTCAGTACAGCCGCCCGCCAAGACAAGACATTCGTCGTGGCGGCCAGCCCCGCCCACACCCCGGCCCGCGAAGCACACCTCACTACCATGACCACACATCGGGCAAGAGCGCACCAGCGTTTACTGCCCTCAGCAAAGACGGCGGCAGGGCGTGTCCTAGGGGGGGCGTCCGACCGTCTATGTAAGTGCTCGTGACGGTTCTCATGGGGTCGGAACGGCATGCGGTCGGCGGGGTCGGTAGTAAAAGGGGATACTGGGACTGGAGAGCGTGCAGTCAATTAGAAGTATCCATGTGGTTTTACCGGTATTAGGATTGAAGCACGATTATCTCGGGCTCCGCGCCGAGCAGGCTCGCAGACTCGACGGTCTCACGTCCGGGGTCGGCAAGGATGATCAGCCGCGCTGAACGACTCTGTACTGTTCGTGGATGGTGGTCGCGCGCCGATTGAACGGTACAGAGTAACCGGTTATGTGGCCGAGAGGATTCGTCCGAGGGCGAGGTCGATGGTCTGGTCGAAGCTGAGCGCCGTGCCGCGGGCATAGGCCCGGTGAAACTGCCCCTCGCCCAGGGCCGTGCCTGCCTGGTCGAGGCTTTCCTGGCGGTAGCGCGCGTCGAAGGTGTCCCATGGAACTCTGGTCTGGTCGAGCAGGGCCTGGGCGGCGCCGTGCAGCACAGCCGCCCGGTGCCAGTCATCCAGATCGCCGGCCACGCAGGCCAGCCCCAGGATGGCGAGGGCTATGTTTCTCTTGTCGCCGATCCGGCGGCCGATCCGCAGGGCTTCCTGGAGCGTGGATCGCGCACCGGCGGGGTCGTGCTCGGCCCGCTGTACCATGCCTAGGTTCAGCGACGTGCCGGGGTGCGTGTATCCGATGGCCTCCGCGCCCCGTATCGAGGCTTCCAGGTGGGCCCTGGCCCTGGGGATGTCCCCCATCTCCAGGGCAGCCCAGCCGGCGTTGTTATGAATGGTTTGCTCGGTAGCGAGGTCGCCGGAACGCTCGGTACAGGCGAAGGCCTCGGCGTACAGCGGCCCGGACGCCGCCGCGCCGACGGCCGAGGCGTACACGCCCAGGCACTCGCCCAGCAGCACGTCATCGCCGAGCTGCCGGGCCCGCTGGACCGAGTCTGCTCCCAGCGGCCGCGCTCGTTCCGACTGGCCGGCGAAGTGAAGGACGAAGCACAGCGCTCCGCTGGACAGGGCGAGCAGCCGGTCGTCGCCGTGGCGGCCGGCGACCTCGTCCGCCTCCTGAGCAAGCCGGAGGCTGGTGGGCATATCGGTGAACATGGTAAGGAGCGCGGCGTAGGCCAGAGCTTCTGCGAACAGCGCGGGGTCCGCGGCGGCTTCGGGCCGCCCGAGTACCGGCACGAGCAGCCCGGTTGCTTCCTCTTCCCGGGACCGTACGGTCCAGTACCGCCACAGCGCGACGCCGAAACGCAGGACGCGCGCGGTCCCGTCCGGTTCGCCGGCGGCGTGCTCGGCGGCACGGCGCAAGTTCGGCTGGTCGGCCTCCAGCCGGTCGTACCAGTCGGCCTGCTGCGGGCCGGCCAGGTCCGGGGCGGCCGCCTCGGCGAGGGCCAGGTAGTGCGCGCAGTGCGCCGCGCGGGCCGCCGCGGCCTCCTCGGGGCCGGATTCGGCCAGCCGCTCGGCGGCGAACAGCCGGATGGTCTCCAGCAGCCGGTACCGCAGCGCCGTCCCGGCCGGCTCGGCCACCGCCAGGCTCTTGTCCACCAGCGAGCCCAGCAGCCCGGCGACCTCCAGCGTCTCGATGGCCCCGGACCCGCCGACGGCTTCGGCCGCGGCCAGGTCGAAGCTGGCGGCGAACACCGACAGGCGCCCCAGCAGGACCTGCTCGGCGGCGGTCAGCAGCGAGTACGACCAGCCCACCGTGGCCCGCAGGGTCTGCTGGCGTTCCAGCGCGGTGCGGCTGCCCCCGGTCAGCAGCCGGAACCGCTGATCGAGCCGCCCGGCCAGGTCTGATAACGACATCGACCGCAGCCGCGCGGCGGCCAGCTCGATGGCCAGCGGCATCCCGTCCAGCCGCCGGCACACCGACACCACCAGCGCGACACTGTCCGCGTCCAGCGCGAGGCTGACGCCCTGCGCCTTGGCCCGGGCGGCGAACAGCGCGACCGCATCACACGACGCCGCCGCGGCCGCACCCGAATCGCCGGGCCCGGGCAGTGACAGCGACGGCACCCGGTAGATCGTCTCCCCGCCGATGCCCAGCGGCTCGCGGCTGGTCACGATCAGGTGCACCTTCGGGCACCGCTGCAAGAGCGCCTCCGCCGTCTTCGCGCACGCCCCGGTCAGGTGCTCGCAGTTGTCCAGCACGATCAGCATGTCCTGCGGCCCCAGCGCGTCAGCCAGCGTGTCCAGCGCGGGCCGGCCCGGCTGCGCCGGGACCCGCAGCGCGCCGGCGATCGCCGCCGCGACCGCAGCGCCGTCGGTGACCGCGGCCAGCTCGACCAGCCACACTCCGTCCCCGGACCCGTCCAGCAGCTCGGCGGCCACCTGCAGGCCCAGCCGGGTCTTGCCCGCGCCGCCCGCCCCAGTCAAGGTCACCAGCCGCGCCGATTCCACCAGGGCCCGGACCTCGCCGATCTCGCGGTCGCGGCCGATGAACGTCGCCAGCTGCGCCGGCAGGTTGTTGGGCAGCGCCGGGTTGCCCAGCGACCGCAACGGCGCGAACTGCGCCGGCAGGCCCGCCGCGCACAGCTGGAAGATCTGCTCGGGCCGGCCCAGGTCCTTCAGCCGGTGCCAGCCCAGATCCCGCAGCCCCGCCCCCGGCGGCAGCGCGCCGCGGACCAGCGCCGCCGCCGTCTCCGACACCAGCACCTGGCCGCCGTGCGCCACCGCCGCGATCCGGGCCGCCCGGTGCACATCCAAACCCACCAGCCCCGCGGCTGTCGGCTCCGCCTCGCCCGCGTGCACCCCCATCCGCACCCGGACCTGCTCCCCGCCTGGCCACGCCTGCGACCCCAGGGCCTGCTACATGTCCAGCGCCGCCGCCACGCACGCCCGCGGCGAGGAGAACCCGGCGAAAAACCCGTCCCCGAGCGTGTTCAGCTCCGTGCCGCCGTGCACGGCCAGCGCCGACCGGATCAGCCCGTGATGGTCGGCCAGAACCTGGGCGTACACGTCCTCGCCCGCGCGCTGCAACAGCGCCGTGGACCCCTCGATATCGGTGAACAAGAACGTGAACATCCCCACGGCCACAGCGTAAAAGCCCGGGCCTCGCAGCAACAGCAGCCAGCCCAGCCCAGCCTCAGGCTGAATCCCGCCGGGCAAGTAAACGAGCCGCCACAACCCCGCCACCTCGATCGCCGAAGGCAGGCTCAGCATTACCCGGCTCACCCGCCAGCAGCGCCTGACGTCGTCGGCCCGACTTGCCGGAGCCAGCCGACACCGCATCTGTCACCGCTCGGCCGTCACCAGAGCCGGAAGTCCGCTGCCATGGGGCCGCCCACAGATCGCCCCATTCTGGCGTCAACATGATGGCCTCATCGACCGTCGAATAGCCGACCATATCGAGCCCTCTTTGCTGGGGGGTATCTCTCTAGGTGTGTAAGGAGTGACTAAGGGTAATTAAATGGCCAGTGGGAATGGCCACTAGTACGGGGGAGAAAAGGAGTCATGTCCGTTACACGCCAAGAGCCGGTCCCGGCAGGGATGGTGCAGGCTTCAGAGCCCGGGGAGGGTTTGGGGGACCCCTCTCATTACGACGGGAAAAATCCCCCCTCGGCCGGGCGGGATGTGGTCCCGCTGCGGGAGCTGATGGATGACCGGCTGCTGGACGCGCTGCTGGAGCGGTCGAAAGACGAGGCCGGGGGGCTGCGGCTGACCGGTGAGGGGTCGATGCTGGGCGAGCTGGTCAAGGCGGTGCTGGAGCGGGCGCTGGATGGCGAGCTGACCGCGCACCTGGGGTATGAACGGCGCGAGCGGGCCGGGTATAACAGCGGCAATTCGCGCAACGGGACGATCGCCAAGAAGGTGCAGACCTCGATCGGGCCGGTGGGCCTGGAGGTGCCGCGGGATAGGGCCGGGAGTTTCGAGCCGGTGCTGATCCCCAAACGGTCCGGGCGGGTTTCCGGCGGCCTGGACGACATGGTCATCAGCTTGTATGCGCATGGCATGACGGTCCGCGACATCCTGCACCACCTGGAGCAGGTCTACGGCACCACGATGTCGCACGAGCAGGTGTCGAGGATCACCGACCAGGTCCTGGAGGAGGTGCGGGCCTGGCAGGACCGGCCCCTGGATGCGGTCTATGCCGTGGTCTTCCTGGACGCGATCATGGTCAAGGTCAGAGACAACCACGTGGTGCAGAACAAGCCCGCCTACATCGCCATCGGCGTCGACGGCGACGGGGAGAAGCACGTGCTGGGGATCTGGCTGGCCAAGACCCCGCCCGAATCGGCCACCGCCGGGGAGAGCTCCCGGTTCTGGGCGTCGGTCACCGCCGATCTGCGCAACAGGGGCGTGCGTGACATCCTGATCGCCTGCTGCGACGGCCTGGCCGGGTTCGAAGACGCCATCACCGCCGCGTTCCCCGCCGCCGTCGTGCAGCGATGCGTCGTCCACCTGGTCAGAAACGCGCTGCGGCCCGTCGCCCGCCGCGAGGCCGCCGCCGTGGCGGCCGAACTGCGCAAGATCTACACCGCGCCGTCGGAGGAGGCCGCTCTGGACGCGCTGGCCACCTTCGCCGCCTCGCCCCTGGGACGCAAGTACCCGCAGGCCGCCAGGGTCTGGGAAGACGCCTGGGAGGGCTTCACCCCGTTCCTGGCCTTCAGCCCGGGCGTGCGCAAGCTGCTGTACACCACCAACAGCATCGAGTCGCTGAACTACCAGCTGCGCAAGGTCACCAAGGCCCGCGGCCACTTCCCGTCCGACGACGCCGTGGTCAAGCTGCTGTGGCTGGCGATCATCAACATCGAGGACAAGCGGGCCCGCGAACGCGCCGCCCGCCGGCACGAAACCGGCAAGCGCGCCGACCAGCCCGTACGCCTCATCGAAGGACAACGCACTATGGGATGGCGCGAAGCCCTCAACGAACTCGACACCGCCTACCCAGGCCGAATCGGATAAACCAGACATCCAGGCAAGCAGAAAAAGATCTTACACACCTGAGGTTACAAGCTC
>Ga0335078_10004028_pt1 | contig 21838 bp, 17 predicted proteins | sample Lox_Sample_32_FD_206711 | JGI IMG/M metagenome (GOLD analysis project Ga0335078, IMG submission 206711) | Soil microbial communities from Loxahatchee National Wildlife Refuge, Florida, United States - Lox_Sample_3.2 | ecosystem: Environmental > Terrestrial > Soil > Wetlands | place: USA...
GAGCACAGCACGATGCCCCCTCCTCCTCCTCCTCCGCCACCACCTCCACCGCCGCCCCCGCAGCTGGCCTGGCAGCTCGCGCTCGGAGCACCGCCGCCGACCTGCAGGCAGCAGACCTCCCCGCTGGGGCAGTTGTTGGAGCTCGTGCAAGTCAGGCCGACGCCCTGGCACTGACCGGTCGGAGCGCAGGTCTCGGAGCCGCCGCCACCGCCGAGGCCGACGCAGCACTCCTCGCCCGTGGCGCAGGTCGTGTTCCCGCAGGTGACCGGGGCGCCGCCGCTGCTGCTGCTGCTTCCGCCGCTGCCGCCACCGCTGCTGCCGCCGCTCCCTCCCCCGCTGCCGCCGCCGCTGCCACCGCCGCTCCCGCTGCCGCTGCTGCTTCCTCCGTCGCGCGTGCTGCCGTCGTGGCCGGCATCCCCCGTGGAGCTGCCGTCGCCGTGGGACCCGTCGACCGACGAGCCGTCGATCGAGTTTCCACCGCCGTCCGTCAGCAGGTCCGAGCCGTCGTCGAGGATCGTCCGACCGCCGCAGCCCACCGCGACCAGCACCGCGACAAGAGAAAGTGCACCGCTGCTCCTCATGACCCGCCGTCCTTCCGATTAGCGAACGTCCCGCGCGCCCCGCTTGTACCCGAGCGCGACCGCACCACGCAACCAACGGGCGGATGCCCCGCTGGCCTGTCGGCCCGCAACTCGCCGAACGTGCTTTGCCATAACGCGGAGGCTGCTTGCCTCCCCGTCCCATTGACGCCTCGGAAGTCGCCAGCCGGGGCGCATTACACCCGGAAAATTGAACGGGCATCCTCGCGGCGGCATGCAGCCTCGTGCCGACTCGGCCCGTGCGGCCCGCTCGCCGATACCTGGCCACCACTCCGGGCGGGCGGTACTAGTGTCCCGCGCGGATGAGCGAGGTCGGCACAACTGGCAATCCCATTGCCGATCGCATCGCCGCGCGCCTCGCCCTCTACCTCGGCCCGCACACGGGTCGAGTCGCAGTCCGGACGTTCGCCGTCAAGGCTCTCGGGCGCGGCCCGGAGACGCTCACCCTCGCGGACGTCCCGGCCCTGCAGCAGGCCCTGCGTCCGATGCTGCGGACGTTCGTCGGGCGAACCCAGTGCGAGATCGTGCTGCAGCAGATCGCGCAGGAGCTCGGAGCATGAGGTATCGGCTGCTCGTTCTCTTCCCCGTGGTGCTCGCGGCCGCCTTCCTGCTCGCAGGCGACCTGACGGCCGCGAGGTCCGGCGGCGTCCTGACCGCGGAGGCGGAGGTCGCGAAGAGCCTCGCCCTCGCCGGCTGCGTCGTCGCGGCGCTGGCGTTCGACCGCCGCGACTACCTGCGACGCGCCTGGATGTACAGCGGTCTCTGCTACCTGCTGCTGCTTGTTCGCGATGTCGTGTCGCTCGCGATCCCCGACTCCAGCGCCGTCCTCGGCGCCTTCGCGATCCTGGCGAACCTCGCGTCCGTGGCCGGCACCTGGATGCTCGCGCACGCGTGGCGTCTGGCGGGGATCGAGGACGACGACCGCGCGCGGACGCGGGGCCGGCTGCTCTTCGCCGCCGGGGCTCTGCTCGCGCTCGCGATCACCGGCCTGCCGCTGGTGCGCGACCTCCGCACGCTCTTCGCGGGCGACCTGCGAGCCGTCGTCGACGTCGCGTCGGACCTCGGAGACACCATCTGTCTCGCCCTCGTCGCCCCGGTCCTGCAGACGGCCCTCGCGATGCGGGGCGGCGTCCTTCGCTGGCCCTGGGGCCTGCTGACGGCGAGCGGCATCGCGTGGATCGCGTACGACGCCTCCTCGAGCTTCGTGGTGCAAGCGCCCTGGCCTGCCGTCGTCGAGGCAGTCCGCGCGCTCGCCTGTGGACTGGTCCTCTCTGCCGGCATCGCGCAGCGCATGGCCGTGGCGCCGGACGTCCGCCTGTCGATTCCACCCGAGTGACTCGTCCCGGCACAGTTCGTCCGGACGCGTGCCCTCTTCGACCGCGACCTCGCGGCCGCGCCGGCCGCGCTCCCTCCCGTCACGCCGTGAGTGACGTCCTGCCGCAGCGGAGCCGAGCGAGCGAAGCGAGTCGAGGCGGAGCGAGGCCCATCGTCCTCGCGCCCCTGTCCTCAGAAGAGAGACTGGCGCATCCGCCCTGGCAGGGCATGCTGCCCCTGACGAACCTTGCTTGCGCCCCCCGTGGGCGCGTGTGTGTCAACTCTGGTTGCATGGCGCCGACGGAACCTTCGACCGGCGGCCATGCTCCGACTGGGGAGCCTCTTGGACGCCGCCGAGCCGCCTCGCATCGTCTTCGAAAGCCCCGCCCTCTGCCGCGAGGGTGATCAGGCCGAAGAGGTGCTCCGGCGAGCGATGGTGCCCGGGCTGGCGCCAGGCCCCGGCTGGATCGTGAGCCTGCGCGTGGAGCGGACGGACAGGACCATGCGCGCCGAGGGCGAGATCCTGGACCCGAGCGGCGCTTCGATCGCCCAGCGAACCATCGCGACGACGTCCGCCGAGTGCGCCGGGCTCACCCGCGCCGTCGGTGTGTGGGCCTCGCTCGTGCTGGACGCCGAGGTCCGGCGCGCCCGGAGCGCCTCGAGCGACGCTCCTTCGGACCCCCATGCCGCCAGCGCCGTGGCGGCGGGCCGGATGGCCGCCCTCGCGGCGACGCCCGGGGGCGAGCCACCGCCCGACGAGCTACCGCACGCGGGCGCCAACCCCACGAGCCCTGGCGCAGCGGAGAGCCCCCGCGACGACCCTCCCACGTGGCCGGCGCCCGCCATCAACGAGAAGCCCTCGCCGGAGCACGACTGGTACCTGCACCACGAGGAGGGCCGCACGCTGGAGGTGGGCGCGGGGGTCTTCCTGATGACCGGAATGGGGGGCGGCGCGCTGGCCGGGCCGGCCGCGTTCACGGTCATCGAGGCCGGCCACGGGCTCTTTCTCCGCCCATCCGTGGGCTACGGAGAGTCCCTCACGTCCCTGCCGCCGTCCGACGTGAAGCGCTCGACGTGGGCCGCCGCCCGGTTCGACACCTGCCTTCGACTGCCGGGCCTGTACACGCGCCACCACGGCATGCAGCTCGACATGTGCGGAGGGGCCGACGTGGGCTACACGACGATCGAGGCCAACGGAGGTACCACGCTGCCCTACCTGGACCTCGGACCGAGCTTCGACCTGCGCGGAGAGCTCGGCAGCAACCTGTCGGCGGTCCTGCGCGTGGTCGCGGGCGTGAACCTGCTGCGCGGATCGTTCGTGGACCTCAGCGGCACCGAGGAGCGCGCCCCGCTCGCGGGCGGGCGCCTCGAGCTGGCCTTCTCCTGGGACATCCGGTGACGGACGTGAGCGCGCGCGGCCATTCCCCCGATGTGGCCTCCCCCAGCGTCCTGGTGACCGCCACGGCCCCCGCCACGCGGCCGTCGCTCACGCCGCTCGCGGTGTCGATGCCGCCCCAGGTCGACGCGCGCGCGAGGACGTTCCGGGCCCTCTACGACACCCATGTCGACTTCGTCTGGCGCAACCTGCGCCGGCTGGGCGTGCCCGAGTCGGAGGTCGACGATCGGACCCAGGAGGTGTTCGTCGTCGCGCACCGCCGGTTCGACCAGTTCCAGGATCGGGGGCACGGCCCGCGGGCCTGGCTCTTCCAGATCGTCCTGCGCGTGGCGAGCGACGCCCGGCGTCATCGCCGCCGCCATCCCGAGGACCCCGACGGGGGCGATGCCCTCGGCCGAGCGGCGGTGGACGCTCCGCAGGCCGAGGCGATCCTGCGGCGCGAGGCGCTGTCGCGCCTGGATGCCGCGCTCGATTCGATCGAGGTCGGCCGGCGCACGGTGCTGGTGCTCCACGAGATCGAGGAGATGACCGCGCCCGAGATCGCCCAGGTGCTCGGGATCCCCCTGAACACGGTGTACTCGAGGCTCCGCGTGGCCCGCGTGGAGCTCGAGCAGGCCCTGGCGCAGCTCGGAGGTGAGCCGTGAGCGAGCCGAGGCTCTCGCCCGCCACCAAGGCGCTGCTGCGCGCGGCCCGGGAAGATGGTCCGAGCGCCGCGGCGCGCACCAAGGTCTGGTCCGCCGTGTCGAGCGCCGTCGGCGGGGCCGCGGGCGTGGCCGGTGGAGCGGGGACCGCTTCGGGCGGCGCGGCGTCCAGCGCCGTGCTCGCGGGCGGCACCAGCGCGGCGAAGATGCTGACCATCGGCACCCTGCTGGGTGGCGTGGTGACCGTGGGGCTTGCATCCATGTTGCTCGGGATCGGGCCCACCCCCGCGCCGCCGAGCAACCCCGCGACCGTCGCCGCCGCGGCACCGTCGCCGGGCGGCGAGGTCGAGAGAAGCCTGCCGGAGGTCGTGCCCGGCGAGACGAGCGCTGGACCGCTCGCCGCCACGTCCGTCCCACCCCCACCCGCTCCCGGCCCAGCTCCCGCCACCCGGTCCGCCGCCCGCCTCTCCGGAGCCATGCCAGCGCACGGCGCCGCCAGCGCCCCGTCGGACGACGTGCTCCTCGCGCAGGAGACGGGTCTGGTCATCGAGGCTCGTGCCGCGCTCGCCCGGGGCGACGCTCAGGCTGCGCTCCGGGCGGTGCGCGCTGCTCGCGCGTTGCCCTCCCACCATCTCGCACCCGAGGAGCTGTCCGTCGAGGCTCAGGCCCTCCGTGCGATCGGCCGCGAGGACGAGGCGCGGGACGACGACGCTATCCTGAAGAAACAATTCCCGGAATCGGCCCTCGCTCGCTAGAACGACCCGGTCGTTACGAAATGCACGGGGCGCTGCCGGATCGTGCACGAACCGTCCGTCCGTGCAGCAATCCACCGTCCCCCCTGTCCACAGGGGCGGGCGTGCGACTTGCGTAGGCGCGCGCGCGAAGTCCAGCCGGGGAGCGTGCCGCAATGAAAACGTATCTTTACTGCCTAGCCGTAGCGGTGGTGTCGGGAGCCTTCGCCGCGTGCGGCGGGAGCGTGTCCAACGGGAGCTCGCCGAACAACCAGGACGCGGCCGACGACGACGGGGGCATGACGAGCCCCGAGACCGGCGCGGCCGACGCCGCTGGCGACGCCGACGCCGGGCCGCCGCTGGACCACGGCGACGCGAGCGACGTCTACCCCGCGTTCATGCCCGCGTTCGGGCAGATCGCGAACCAGGGCGGCTACACGATGAAGAACCCCATCATCGTGCCGATCACCTGGAACGACGACCCCGCGCAGGCCCAGTACGACACGTTCGCCGACACGATCGGCGCGAGCGCGTACTGGCAGGCCACCACCAGCGAGTACGGCGTCGGTCCCGCCGTCAGCGGCACCGCCAACCACGTTCACATCGCGACGGCCTCGCCCGCGACGATCACCGACTCCGAGCTCCAGTCCATGCTCGCGACCAACGCGGGCACCGCCTGGCCCGCGCAGACGCAGGACACGATCTACATATTCTTGCTGTCGCCTTCCACGGAGCTCACGGTCCAGGGCGGCGCCAACGCGTGCACCCAGGAGGGCGGCTACCACGAACAGCAGCGCAACGGCGGGGTCGGGGCCATGGCCGTCGTCCCGAGCTGCTACACCGCCCACACCGGATTCCCGTCGCAGCCCGCCGAGTCCATGGGGGCGGCGACCCACGAGATCATCGAGTCCGCGACCGATCCGCAGCCCAACTCGAACACGGCCTGGGACGGCTTCACCGACCCCAGCTTCGCGTTCGACTACTTCCAGCAGTTCCAGAGCGAGGTCGGCGACGCCTGCGAGTTCTTCCCCAACTCGTTCTTCCAGTACCAGGACACCACGACCCCGTTCACCGCGTTCGTGCAGCGCACCTGGTCGAACAAGAGCGGGCTGGCGGGACACGATCCGTGCGTGCCCGAGCTGCCGGGCGAGGTGTACTTCAACGTGACGCCGTTCGGCATGCAGACGGTGACCGCGTCCGTGCCCTCGTTCGGCCAGGGCACCCAGAAGGTGCAGGCGCTCGGGTACGTGATCCCGGCGGGCACGACCAGCAAGTTCCAGGTGGGCTTCTACAGCGAAGCGCCCATGGGCCTGCCCTGGGACCTCTCGGTGGCCGTCGGCAACCCCCTGCTGACGGCGGAGGGCATCGACCAGCTCGACTCCGAGAACACGTCCTCGGTCACGGTGTCGCTCGACAAGACCAGCGGCGTCAACGGCGAGAAGGCGTGGGTGACCGTGAACGTGAAGACGAGCGGCTCGAAGTTCGCGGGCGAGCTCATCACGCTGACCTCCTCGGTCAACGGGGCCTCGAGTTACATGCCGGTCTGGATCGCAGGCCAGTAGACTGAGCCATCGACGGAAGGGCGTCCCCCGCCCTTCCGCCTCGGCCCTTTCCGGCAGCTCGGAGCGTGCAGCAATGAGAACGGTCCTGTACTGCGTAGCCGTCGCCCTGGTGTCGGGAGCGGTCGCCGCCTGCGGCGGAAGCGTGTCCAACGGGAGCTCCTCGAACAACCAGGACGCCGCTGCCGACGACGGGGGAACGACGGGGGCGGAGACCGGCTCGGCCGACGCAGCTGGCGACGCCGACGCCGGGCCGCCGGTGGACCACGGCGACGCGAGTGACGTGTACCCCGCGTTCATGCCGGCCTTCGGTCAGATCGCGGACCAGGGCGGGTACGTGATGAAGAACCCCATCATCGTGCCGATCACCTGGGACAGCGACCCCGCGCAGGCCCAGTACGACACGTTCGCCGACACGATCGGCGCGAGCGGGTACTGGCAGGCCACCACCAGCGAGTACGGCGTCGGTCCCGCCGTCAGCGGTACGGCCAACCACGTCCACGTCTCGACGGCCGCGCCGGCGACGATCACGGACTCCGCGCTCCAGAGCATGGTCACCTCCAACGCGGGCACCGCCTGGCCCGCGGGGACGCAGGACACGATCTTCCTGTTCTTCATCCCGCCCACCACGAGCCTCCAGCAGGGAGGCAGCGACGTATGCGCGCAGGGCGTGGGTGGCTACCACGAACAGCTGCGCAGTGGCGGAGCCGGAGCGCTCGCCGTCATAGCCCCCTGCAACTTCAAGATCACGCCGGGGCAGCCCACCGAGTCCATGGCGGCGGCGACGCACGAGCTCATCGAGTCCGCGACCGATCCGCAGCCCAGCTCGAACCAGGCTTACATCGAGTTCACGGATCCCGGCTTCGCGTTCGAGTACTTCACGACGGACATCTCCCAGTCGTTCGGGAACGAGATCGGCGACGCGTGCGAGATCTTCAACAACTCCTACTTCGACTACGTGGACACCACGACGCCGTTCTCGTCGTGGGTCCAGCGCACCTGGTCGAACAAGAGCGGCCTGGGGGGACACGACCCGTGCGTTCCCGAGCTGCCGGGCGAGACGTACTTCAACGTGACGCCTTTCGGCATGCAGATGGTGAGCGTGTCCGTGCCCTCGTTCGGGGGCACCACCAAGGAGCAGGCGCTCGGATACGTGATCCCGGCGGGCACGACCAGCAAGTTCCAGGTGGGCTTCTACAGCGAGGCCGCCGTGGGCCAGCCGTGGTCGCTCTCGGCGGTCGTCGGCAACCCCATCGATGCCCTGCTGGCGAGCCAGACCGGCACCCTGGACGCCAAGAACCCGTCCTCCGTCACCGTGTCGGTCGACAAGACCACGGGCGTCAACGGCGAGAAGGCGTGGGTCACGGTGACGGTGAAGTCGACCGGAACGGAGTTCGGGGGCGAGCTCGTCACGCTGGTCTCCTCGGCCGGGGCGACCTACTACATGCCGGTCTGGATCGCGGGTCAGTAGCCCGAGTCAGCGAGGGAAGGGCGTCCCCCGCCCCTCTGCCTCGGCCACGTCGGCCAGGTCGCCGCACGCGGCCGGCCCGAGGTCGTTCACCTCGCCCGGGTCCGAAGCCACGTCGAAGCAGTGCCACGCCACGTCCTCCTCGGCCGCGAAGAGCTTGCGGGCGCCGCGCATCACGCCCCAGTTCTGCACGGCGCACGAGAAGAGCTGCGAGCAGTTCGTCATCACCTCGGCGCGGTCCGGCGGCGGCGCGCCGCGCAGCAGGCTCGTGCCCCGCATGCGGGCCCGGAAGGGCGCGAGCGCCGCCTCGTCCCACAGGCCCAGCAGATCGAGCACCGTCGGGGCGACGTCGAGCTCCGTGATCGGGACGTCGCGCAGCGCGCGGAGCGGCCCGGCCTCCTCGTCGCCGAGCGTCCCGGCGGGAGCGTCGATCCACATCGGCACGCGGATCTCGTCGTCGAAGAGGTCCCAGGTGTGGCCGATCTGGCCGTGCTCGCCGAGCTGCTCGCCGTGGTCCGAGAGGAACACGACGACCGTCCGCTCCGCCCCGGGCCGCGCCCGCAGCGCCGCGAGGAAGCGCGCGAGCAGCTTGTCCTGGCGGTGGAGCGCGTCCCAGTAGCGGATGCGCGTCCGGCCGAAGTTATCCATCTTCTTCCAGTCGTGCGTCGACGAGAACGGCAGGTCGTGCGCGTCGACCTGGTAGGGGAAGTGCGTGTTGGCCAGCTGCACGACGGCCACGTACGGCTCCCGCAGGCGCGGCAGGTCCACGAGCACGCGGTCGAGCAGCGCGCCGTCGTCCGCCCCGTCGAGGTAGTCCGCGTAGGGGGCGAGCTCGGTGCCGCTGACGAACGCGCGCAGGGGCAGCCCGTCGAGGAAGCGACCGGCGTTGGCGTAGAGCAGGTTCTGCGACGTCCAGTAGGCCGTGTCGAGGCCCGCCGCGTACGCGTACTCCGGCAGCAGCGGGGCCGACAGGAGCGAGCCGCGCGCGTCGGCGGGTGAGCGGCCGCTGAGCATCGCGACCATGGACAGCGCCGTCGTGGAGTCGACGGCCCGCATCTGCCGGAAGCCGATCCGGTCGGGGAGCAGCGCGTTGGTGAACGGGTTCTTGGCGCACGCCTCGGGCGCCGACGGCACGCTGCAGATGTCCTCGCCGCGGACCGACTCGTCCACGAGCAGCAGCACGCTTCGCTGGCGCGACGGACGCGCGTGCAGCGCCGGGAGCGCCTCGGGCGAGCGCGCCGCCGGGAGCCACCGCAGCTCCACCATGATGTCCTCGTGCGTGCGCGCCGACTTCACGCGCGCACCGACCGCGGCCAGCCACAGGACGTCCGGGCTCGTCCCGTTGTCCCAGCCAGCGTCCGCCTTGCCCCACACCACCGCCGCGGCCAGGCCCATCGCCCCCACCGGCAACGCCAGGCGGGCGGCACGCCTCCTCGGAGGTCCCAGCCGACGGATGGTGACGGCCACGCCGAGGACGAAGACCACGGGCGCGACCAGCAGCGCCAGCGCCCCGAGCCGGTCGGCCCACAGCTGCTGTCCCAGGAACGGAAAGAGCGAGTTGCCCATCAGGGCCGTGCGCCAGTTGAGGTACGAGCGGTACCGGGCGAACGCCTGCAGCTGCGTGCCGACCGCCATCAGCGACGCCACGGACAGCAGCCCGCGGGCCACCCACCGCGACGACGAGCGCCGGCGCGCCGCCGCGACGACGAGCGCGCCCCATCCGACCGCCGCGGGCAACCAGCACGCCTCGTACGCGAAGGCCGCCTCCCGCGTGAACTCCCGCAAGAGCCGGCCCCGCAGCGCGAAGTCGAGGCCCACCCACGCCAGCCCCGGCGCCAGGGCGAGCGCGCGGGCCGTCCAGCGGCGCAGGCGTCGAGCGTCGATCGCGTCCTCGCAGCCGACTCAGCGCATGTGCGCTCGCGCCTTGGAGAGCGCGTCGTCGACCATCGCCTTCTGCTCGGCCGGGTTCGCCCAGCGGCGCTGCTGGTGGGCGCCCAGCTGGTGCAGCGGATCGAAGTACGGAAAGAGCTGGCCGGGCTTCACGCTCGGCGCGGCGTACACGCTCACCCCCGTGTCCCGGTCGTAGTACTCGTACGAGTGCGCGTCGCGCTTGCCGCCGCCGCCCGGGGCGTCCACGACGAACGTCGGCGTGTTGAAGCCCGCGGTGATGCCGCGCACGTGCTTCTCGATGTGGATCGCCGTGTCGACGCTCGTGCGAAGGTCCTCGACCCCCTGCACCATGTCGTGCACGTAGACGTAGTACGGGTGCACGTTGACGTGCCCGAGACGCTTGAGCAGGAGCGTCATCCTCTCGACGCTGTCGTTGACGCCCCGAATGAGCACGCTCTGGTTTCGCACCACGATGCCGCGCTCGAAGAGCCGCCCCATGGCGGCCTCCGTGATGCCGGTGATCTCGCCGGGGTTGTTGAAGTGCGTGTGCAGCACCACGTCCTTGTGCAGCTTGCGGCCCTTCTCCACGACGCGCGTGAGGGCGTCGAGCCACGCGTCGTCCGTCAGGATCTTCATCGGCATGACGGCCGGACCCTTGGTCGCGAAGCGCATGCGCCGGACGTTCGGGATGGCGAGCAGCGCCTCGCCGATCTCCTCGATGTGCTGGGCCCGCAGCTGGTAGGCGTCCCCCCCGCTGATGACGATGTCCTCGAGCTCGGGCCGCGAGGCGATGTACTGGTACGCGCGGCGCCAGCGCTCCTCGTTGGGTCGCAGGTGGACCTTCTCGACCTCGTCGGTGTCGAGGCCGATGGCGTACGAGCGCGTGCAGAACCGGCAGTAGACCGGGCACGTGTCGAGCGGCAGAAAGAGGGCCTTGTCCGTGTAGCGGTGCGTCAGCCCCGGCACCGGGGCGTCGGCCTGCTCGTGCAGCGAGTCGAGCCCGAGCTTCGGGTGGTCGGGCAGCAGGCGCGACGCGACCGGGAAGAACTGGATGCGCTCGGGGTCCTCGTAGGGGTGCTCCCAGTCGATCAGGGACACGAGGTAGGGGCTGACGCGCACGCTCATCGGCGCGCGCTTCATGCCCGCCTCGAGATCCTCGACGAAGCCCTTCGGGACGAGCTCCTGGATGGTCTCGACGAGCTTGGAGACCTTGGTGATCGAGCTCTTGGCCTGCCAGGCGTGGTCGAGGAACGTCGCCTCGTCGACGGCGCGGTAGGCGGGGATCTTCTGCCAGAAGGGGCCGCGCCGCAGGTCCTTGTGCGACAGCGACGCCGCGTCGACCGGCGGCTTCTTCGGCACGATGGGCGAGACGTCGTGCGACACCACGGGAAGGGGCTGGGTGGACATGAGAAGGCACGCCTTCTTCCCATGACGTAGCGCGCGGCGCAACAGCACGCACCGCCTGCTGCGACCTACGGCTCGCCTGCGTAGCGCGCTGCGGCGCGTCGGAGCTCGTCCGCCAGGTCCTCGGCCAGCCCGCGCGGCTCGACCACGCGCGCCGCGGAGCCGAAGCCCAGCAGCCACGTCCGGACCTGCGCGAGCACCTCGGGGGTCTCGGGCACGACGAGCGACGCCCGGACGCGTCCGTCCTGGGCGACCGCGAGCTTCTGCGACGGGTGGATCTTTCGCGCCCGCACGCTCTCGGCCGCGCGCGGCTCGAACTCGACGAGCAGCTTCACGGTCCGGCTCGCCCGCGCGACGCCGAAGTCGCCCTGGAGCCAGTCGGCGATCGAGAAGTCCGCCGGCAGGTCGAAGTGCTCGGCCTCGCTGGACTGCACGTCGCTCATCCGCTCGAAGACGAAGACGCGCACGGCGCCTCGCTGGTCGCTCACGTCCGCGGGCGACAGACCGCTCACGTCCCGCGCGACGCACGCGATGGAGCCGCCCTGCAGCACGAGCGCGTACGGGTGCGCCGTCACGCGCGCGCCCTTGCCCGGCGCGCCGTCCGGGCCGTCCCGGTACCGGAAGCGCATCACCGCGAGCCCGGCCACGGCCTGGAACGCGGCGTCGACGTCGTCGCTGCGGTTGGCGTACGCGCGCGGCACGGGCGGCAGGTACGCGAAGCGGTCCTCGAGGTGCCCGTCCCAGGGCGCGTCCCCGTGCGCCGCCGGCCGGGCCACGGGCCGGTGCGCGACCTGCTCCACCTGACGCAGCGCCAGGTCGATCTCGTCGTACAGGGCCGAGCCCCGCAGCACGTCGAACACGCGCCGCGCCGCGAGCAGCGCGTACGCCTGCGTCCGCCGCAGGGCGACGGTGCGCCCGCGCTCGCTCGGCTTGATGCGCCACACGTGCGCGCCGCCCGGCCGCACTTCCACCGACTCGAGCTCGGTCAGGCGCTTGAGCTCACGCAGGTACCGCCGCACGCTGCGCGTCGTCATGTGCAGCATCGTCGCGAGGTCCTCGAGGGTGAGCCCTGCGGCGTGGGCCTCCAGCTTGTCGCGCAGGAAGTCGAGACGCCGGTGCTGCGTGAACTTGCCCGTCGGACGGCCGACGCGGAGCGTCTTCGGGCGTGGGATGGGGCGCAGAGCCATGGTCCACGCCTGCCTCAGATGCCCCTGTCTCGCATCTCTTTCTTGTACCTGTCCTTGTACTGCTTGTGGCAGCCGCGACAGGACGCCTTGACCCCGTCGAGGCTCTGCATGCGCGCCGCGTTCGCGCCATCGCGGGAGATCGAGGCCCAGTTGGTGTATCCGGGCGGAGCGAACCCCACGACCTTGTCGAGCGCCTTCGAGAGCGAATCGTAGTCCTCGGCGCTCATGGCGGGAGAGGTGTTGGCCTTCATCCAGGCGTACAGGGGACACGGCGGCAGCGGCTTGTCCCCGCACGTCGGGGACGGCTTCCCCCCGTCCGACGCGACCGTGCCCCGGGCCGGGCCCCTCGTCGCGGGCGCGGGCGCGAGCGCGGACGCGAGCGCGGGCGCGGACGCGGACGCGGGCGCGGGCGCGGGCGCGGACGCGGACGCTGACTCGGACGCTGACTCCGACGCGGGCGGCTCCGCCCCACCCCTGCCCGACGATCCCTCCTCGCAGCCCGCGATCGCGACCATCAGCACCGCGATCACGAGCGCCCGCGTCATCGCTCGCACGATAGCAACCCCGCTGCCGGCGGTGCTATGGCTTCGCCCCATGGGCTCGGCCACCGCCAGCGCCTCCGGCCGCACGCTCGTGGAGATCCTCGCGGCCAAGCGCGACGGTCAGAAGCTCCCGGCCGCGGACATCGGGCGCCTCGTGGCGGCCCTCGGCAGCGGCGAGCTCGCGGACTACCAGATGGCCGCGTGGCTCATGGCGGTCTACTTCCGCGGCCTCGACGACGAGGAGACCGTCGCCCTGACCGACGCGATGCTCGCGAGCGGGCGCGTGCTCGACCTGTCGGGCGTGCCGGGCTTCAAGGTCGACAAGCACTCGACGGGGGGCGTCGGCGACAAGGTCTCGATCGCCCTGGCGCCGCTCGTCGCCGCGTGCGGGGTGCCCGTGCCCATGGTCAGCGGGCGCGGCCTCGGGCACACCGGCGGAACGCTCGACAAGCTCGAGGCCATCCCGGGCTTCTCGACGCAGCTCGCGGCGCAGGACTTCGCGCGCATCGTGCGCGACGTGGGCTGCTGCATGATCGGGCAGACGGCCGAGATCGCCCCCGCGGACAAGCGCATCTACGCGCTGCGCGACGTGACGGCGACGGTGGAGTGCATCCCGCTCATCGTGGCCTCCATCCTGTCCAAGAAGCTCGCCGAGGGGATCGACGGCCTGGTGCTCGACGTGAAGGTCGGCCGCGGCGCCTTCATGAAGACCGAGAGGGACGCGCGCGCCCTGGCGGAGGCGCTGGTGCGCGTGGGGACGCGCGCGGGCAAGCGCGTCGTGGCGCTGCTCACGGACATGGAGTCGCCGCTGGGCGTCGCCGTCGGCAACGCCGTCGAGACGCGCGAGGCGCTCGATCTGCTCGCGGGCGAGGGCCCCGCGGACCTGGTCGAGTGCACCCTCTGCCTCGCCGCCGAGATGCTCGTGATGGGCGGCGTCGCCCAGGGGGACCGCGACGCTCGCTCGCGCCTGGCCTCGGCCATCGGCTCGGGCGCGGCGGCCGCCACCGCCGAACGGATGATCCGGGCGCAGGGCGGCGACCCCCGCGTGGTCGCCGACCGCAGCCTCCTGCAGGTGGCGCCCGTCGAGGTCGTCATCCCCGCGCCCCGCGCGGGGGTCGTCGCGGCGGTCGACGCGCTCGCCATCGGCCTGGCCGCCGTCGCGATGGGCGCGGGCCGCACGCGGGCCGACCAGGCCGTCGACCCCGCCGTCGGCATCCTGGTCGAGGCCAAGCCGGGCGCCGCCGTCGAGCGCGGGCAACCGCTCGCCCGCCTGCGCGTGCGCGACGCGCGGGACGCGGACGGCATCGCACCGCGCGTGGCGGCCGCGTTCGCCGTGGGTGATGCCTCGCCGCCTCATCGACCGATGGTCCTCGGCCGCATCGGAGCGGACTGACGCGAACGGAAAGCGGCTCGACCCCGGCGCGCGAATGCGTCTAGGCTCGCCTTCAGCAGGAGGTCTTGCTGCCATGGTTCGAAAGCTTCTCGTGGTCGCCGCAGGTTTCGGAGCGCTGCTGGTCTCGTCCTCGGCCCACGCCCAACCCGCGACCGGCGGGTTCGGCAATCAGGGACAGTTCATCTTCAGCGCCGACCGGCTGTTCCCGGTCTTCGGTTACAGCCGCGGATCGCTCAACGAGCCCGGCCAGCCGCCCGCGGGGGTGAACAAGATCGTCGACAGCGAGGACCAGACGGCGCTCGGCTTCTTCTGGGGGGCGACGCCCGCCTTCGAGGGCGTGGGCAACGCCGGGGTGGCGATCCCCAACGTCTACACCGTCCCGCGCCTGGGGTTCGACTACACGATCATCCCGAACGTCACCATCGGCGGGGACGTGATCCTGTTCTTCACGCTCGGCGGGAGCGGCAGCAGCGAGACGTTCCTGAGCAACGGCAACACCCAGACGAACACCGCCCCCGAGCCGAAGACGACGATCTTCGGGATCGCGCCGCGCGGCGGCTACATCGTGCACATGACCGACATGCTGAGCCTCTGGCTGCGCGGCGGCGTGTCCTTCTACACGGTCACGGCCAAGACCTCGAACACGGTCATGGGCCAGACGACGACCAACAGCTTCAACTTCGACCAGCTCGGGCTCGACCTCGATCCGCAGCTCGTCATCACGCCCGTCCCCCACTTCGGCTTCACGGTCGGGGTCACGGGCGACATCCCGCTGACGGGCGGGATCTCCGAGACCACGAACAACGGCGGCGGGTCGACCAGCGTGTCGTCCCACGCGTCGCTCCTGTTCGTCGGCGTCACGGGGGGAGTTCTCGGCTGGTTCTAGGTCAGCTTCGGCGACGAGGCCCCGCTACTTGAGCTTGGCTCCCGGCTCGACGTCCCCGTCCACCGTGGCCAGCGTGAGCTTCTCGCTCGGGCCCGTCGCCAGGAGCATGCCGTGCGACACGAGGCCCTTGCCGAACTCGCGCGGCGCGAGGTTCGCCACGACGACGACGCGCCGGCCGACGAGCTGCTCCGGCTGGAAGGACAGGGCGAGCCCCGCGACAATGGGGCGGGGCTCTGGCTCGCCGACGTCCACCGTCAGGCGGAGCAGCTTGTCCTTCTTGGGGACGCGCTCGCAGGTGCGCACGATGCCGACGCGCAGGTCCACGGCCGAGAACTGCTCGTAGGTGATGTGCGCGGGCGCGGGCGCGGGCGCGGGCGCGGGCGCGGGCGCGGGCGCGGGCGCGGGCGCGGGTGCGGGCGCGGGCGCGGGTGCGGGTGCGAGCGCGACCTCGATCTTCGGGGTGAGCTTCTGGAGGAGCGCGCGGGCACGCTCCTCGTCGACGGTCGGGAAGAGCGCGCTGCCGGGAGCGAGCTGCCGGCCGGGAGCCGGCGCGAGCAGGTCCGTCGCGAGCAGGTCCTGCCCCGTCTGGATCGGCGCCAGGCCGAGCTGCGCCCGCATCTCGTCGCTCTTGCCCGGCATCACGGGCCACACCAGCCGGCTCAGGCTCTCCAGGATCGAAAGGAGCATCCCGAGCGTCGCCTCGACGCGGTCGCGGTTGCCCTTCTTGTCCTCGACCCACGGCGCCGCGCGGTCCACGTACTGGTTCGCCAGAGACGAGATGGCCCACGTCGCCTCGAGGGCGCGGTGGGGCGCCAGCGCGTCCCAGTGCCCGACGGCCTCGTGCCAGTGCGCGGACACCTGCTTCTTCAGCTCGTCTTCCAGCTCCGTCGTCCGGCCCGCGGACGGCACCTTGCTGCCCGTCATCCGCGTGCACAGGCCCAGCGTGCGTGCGAGCAGGTTGCCGAGGTTCTTGCCGAGGTCGGCGTTGTACCGCTCGATCATCGCCGACAGGTCGAAGTCCCCGTCCTGGCCGAAGGCGATGGCGCGCAGCAGCTGGTAGCGCAGCACGTCCGCCCCGTTGCCGCACACCTCGCCGAACGCGCGCGCGATGCCGAACGGATCGACCGAGTTGCGGAGCGTCTTGCTCATCTTCTGGCCGTTGAACGTCAGGAAGCCGTGCGCGTAGACCATCGACGGCAGCGGCAGCTTCGCGCTCATGAGGAACGCCGGCCAGTACACGGCGTGGAAGCGCAGGATGTCCTTGCCGACGAGGTGCACGACCTTGCCGTCGTTCCAGAACTTCTTGTGCTCCTCGCTGTCCTGCAGCGCGGTCCAGTAGTTCGCGAGCGCGTCGAACCAGACGTACATCACGTGCTTCGGGTCGCCCGGGACGGGGACGCCCCAGCTGAAGCTCGTCCGCGAGACCGAGAGGTCCCGCAGGCCGCTCTTCACGAAGCTCAGGACCTCGTTGCGGCGCGTCTCGGGCTCGATGAACTCGGGGTGGGCGGCGTAGAAGTCGAGCAGCGGCTGCTGGTACTTCTCGAGGCGGAAGAAGTACGACGGCTCCTTCACGGGCTCGACCTTCATCGTCGGGTGGAGCGGGCAGAAATTGCCCGGCAGGAGCTCCTTCTCCGTCTTGAGCTCCTCGCACCCGAAGCAGTACAGGCCCGCGTAGTCGCCGAGGTAGATGTCGCCGTTCTTCGCGACCTCGCGCCACAGCCACTGCGCCAGGTCCTCGTGGCGCTTCTCGGTGGTGCGGATGAAGTCGTCCGGGCGCACCTCGAGCTTCGGCCAGAGCTCGCGGAAGCGCGCGCTCACCTCGTCGACGAAGGCGGCGGGCTGCATCCCACGCTCGACCGCGGCGCGCTCGATCTTCTGCCCGTGCTCGTCGGTCCCCGTGAGCATGCGCGTCTCGTCGCCGCGCAGCACGTGGTAGCGGCGAAGCGCGTCCGCGACGATCGTCGTGTACGACGTGCCGAGGTGGGGCACGTCGTTGACGTAGTAGATGGGCGTCGTGACGTAGAAGCGGCTCATCGAGAGCCGCTCGAATAGCACGCCTGCGCGCTACGCGCGGCCCTCCGGATGGGCCCTCGGCGTCGTCGGGCTGCGCGAGACGCGCGGCGCCCGGTCGAGCGCGCGGCGAAGCGGCAGCATGAAGACGTGGTCGATGGCCCGGCGCAGCTCGCGCGGAGGCGGCTCGCCCGCGCCGGCCTGCATCAGGCGGGCGTCCGGCGCGTCCCGGAGCGACGCGACGTCCGCGCGCATCGGCGCCACGAGGAACAGCTCGCCGTCGCCCTGGCGCACCCACGTCGCCTGGCAGACGGACGCGGCGTGCGTGCCGAGCTCCTGGAAGACGAACGCCCGCCACTCCAGCGGCGCCTGCAGGTCGATGCGGCGGGCGCCGACGCGCAGCTCGCCCCGGTCGAGCACGATCGGCTCGCCGCTGGCGTCCTGCAGGAAGACGCGGTCGAGCGCGCCCGGGGCGCGACGGGCGATCTGCACGAGCAGCCGCTCGGCGTCCGCCGCGCACAGGCCCGCGGCGTCGTCCAGGCGCAGATCGTCGTCGGCCGCCGTCACGGCGCGGTCGAGCAGCGAGGGCGCCTCCGCCGCGTCCCCGGGATCGAGCACGCGCACCGACAGGAAGCGCGTCGCGCGCGCGCTCGTCAGCGCCAGGACGAGCCTCGACCGGTCCGCGCTCGCCAGCACCGTGACGCCGAAAGGCTCCCGCCACTCGACGAGAGGCCTCTCGTTCGGGCGCCGCACGCCCTGGGCGTCGACGACGAGCCAGCCGGCCGGCGGACGGCGGCGGCGGGCGAGCAGGTGGTGAAGGAGCCCCGCGACGAGGACGAGCCCGAACGCCCCCGCCGCCCGCGGCGCCATCGCCCACGGCGCCAGCGCGACGGCGATCGCCGCAGCCACGAAGACCAGCGCCACGACCCAGGCGACCTTCGCTGCGGGCGAGGCCACGCGCGGACCCAGGGGCAACCGCAGCGCAGGGTAAGCGGAGCGAGACATACGCTCACTTTAAGTAGCATCGCGCGAGCGTCTTGGCGGCGTATGACGGGGTCTTACGTTGGGGGACACGTGGACGATGGGCCTCGTTCCGCCGTCGCGCTGCTCGGGCTCCTCCCCTCGCTGGACCGTTGCGCCCCGCGGCGATTTTCACCCCATCCCCCTGGCCCCCTGCCCCGCAAGCGCGAGGGGCTCACGGGCACGCGGGCAGGGCAGGGGGAACGTGAAAGGGGCGCGTGATCGCCACGCTCCTGAACCACCGCAGCGTTCGTCCCCAACGTCGTCGCAACGTCAACGGGAGTCTCGACCGGTAGCTCCTTTCACGTTCCCCCCGCCCTGCCCGAGGGTCCGCGAGCACCGTCGTTTGCGGGGCGGGGGGCAAGGGGGGTGGGGTGAAGTGCACGGCGGGGACCGAGAGCGCCCGAACGTCGGGACGGTCAATATACCTTCGGGTTGCACGGCGCCGGATCGACGTCGTCCGTGTCGGGGTCCGCGTCGAGGTTGCGCGTGGGGGCCGCGGTCGGGTCGACGGTGACGGTCGGCACGCCGCCGGCGAACCCGGCCTTGAAGAAGCCCACGATCGTCTGCTGGGTCTGCCGGTACGGGTTGGGGACGTCGAAGTACTGCGAGGGATCCAGCAGGTCGAACGGCGTGCCGTAGGCGAAGTTCGCGAACGGGATGCAGTACTGCCGCTGGCCCGTGGAGGACTGCATGTTGTTGCCGTGCGTCGCGGGCGACTCCTGCACGACGATGGCCGTGACGCCCTGCGACGGCGTGTCGTGGAACGAGCCGTCGCTCTGCGCGGCCACGCTCGGCAGCGGCATGCGCCCCGGGTTGTCGTCGAGGTTCTTGTAGTCGAGGATCCCCGAGTTGGACCCGAGGTTCGGCTGCGCCAGGCCCCAGCCGCCCGCACGGGCGAGCGCCTCGTCGGACTCGTTGGTCACCCACTCGTCGTAGAGGACCTCGAACTGCAGCACGTTGCGCGGCTGGGTCGGCTGGCCGCCGAGCGTGTGGGGCGTCAGCACGATGTTCTGCGCGAACGCGAGCGGATCGCCGGGCTCGACGACCGCCTGGATGAGGTTGACGATCGGGTGCCCCTCGTCGAGCGTGCCCTCGAGGACGCCGAAGTTGATCCCGGCGGCCTCGGACAGCAGCGTTCCGACCACGGGCCCGTGAGCGGCGAGCTCCGTGATCAGCCCGCCGCCGCCGACGTTGAGCGTCCAGAGCTGGACGTGCGGCTCGAGGGCGGCGGCCGCGGCGCCCTGGATGGACCCGAGGGACTGGCCGACGTACGCGATGCGGCTCGCGTCGATCTTCGGCGTCGTCCCGTTCCAGGCGAGCGGCGCGAGGCTCGGGTCGGACCGAAGCACCTGCACGAGCTGCGACGTGTCGATCTCGGCTTGCCGCATCTGGTCGCGAATCGCGCCGATGTCGAGCAGCGTGCCGAACAGATCGGTCGACCCGTTGTGCAGGCCCGTGCCGTTGGCGTCGCCGAACCCGTCGGGCCCCGAGTACGTGGCGCCCGGAGAGCTCGAGAAGTCGCTCTTCTTGTCCACCTGCCACGACGGCTCCGGCGCCCGCGCGCCGAACGTGATGCTGTCGATCGCGGCGACCATCCAGCCCTGGGCGCAGAAGACGTTGGCCAGGTCCAGCATGTCGTCGCGCGATCCGCTCAGGCCGTGCTGGTAGATGACCGTCGGGTACCCGCTCGCCGGCATGGGCGCCGTCGGCACCGCGAAGCTCACCCAGATCGGCAGCTTCGGGTGGTCCGAGTCGGGCTGGATGTCGCCATTTGCGTCGTACGTGAAGGTGGCGTGGTCCAGGTCGTTGTAGGTGCCGCTCAGGTACGCATGCAGGTAGTTGTTCGCCTGGAACACGCCGGTGCCGACGACGGCGATCTTGTCGTGCGCGCGGACGGGCAGGTTGGTGTCCGGATCGTCGGAGCCGTCGGGCAGCTTGGCGGTCGAGGCGACGACGCCCAGCCAGTCGTCGAGGCTCGCCGTCGCGCTGGACGGGAGCTGACCGGACACCGGCTGCATGAAGAACGCCGGCTGCATCGGGGCCATCGACGCGGTGTCGAACGCGAGCGCGGGCGCGGGCGCGGCCTCGATCTGGTCGCGCAGCGCGTACATGGGCTTGGACATCGAGTTCGTCGTGAACGGCGCGATCGCCACGATCTGGGCGCCGTCGCTCGCGAGCGCGCCCGCGAGCGCGCTGGACACGGTCGCGTACGCGCTCGTGTACACGGCCGGCGCGCTCGCGTCGCCCTTCTGGATCTTCCGGAAGTCGGCGCTCGGCTCGATGTTGCGGCCGTCGGCCGTCTTGATGCGGCTCGTGATGACGGCGGCGTACGGGTGACCCTCGGCCAGGACGACGCCGCGCGCCGGCCCGACGACCGCGAGCGTGCGCGTGTTGGGGTTGATGTAGTCCACGTGAACCTGCGCCCGGCAGGTCACGCGCGCCTTCGTGGGATCGCTCGGGGCCAGGTCGATGAGGAACGCCGAGCTCGTGTCGGCCACGCAGGCCGTCTCGTCGGCGGGGAAGCTCGTGGGGTCCAGCGTCGCGAAGCCGACCGTGCCGTCCCCGAAGGGCGGCGCGGTCGTGTCGTCGACGTAGAACATCGCCAGGGCGGTGCGCGAGAAGCCGTCCATCTTGGCCAGCTCGTGGGTCACGAACTGGGAGTTCTCGGACAGCAGGGCGTCGACCCCGGGGATCTCCGCCACCTGCCCCGATTGGAGGTAGATGTCGGACGGGAACGGAACGTCGAGGAAGTTGGGCGTGGCGTTCGTCGTGTAGTCCAGGCGCGCGATGGCCCCGGTCGGAGCCGAGGAAGACGACGACGAGTGGCACGCCACGCCGGCGAGCAGCACGGCTGCAAAGGTCCGCAGCAGGGGGACGGGACGCATGACGCCTAGATAGCAGACGAGCGACGGGATGGTTGCCGAGCGGCTGCAACGCCGCGTAAGGTGCCACCCCAGAACTTCGGAGGTCATTCCCATGCGCGCTTCTCAGCTGCTCTTGGCCCTGGCGACGACGACGGCGTTGATGGCCGCGGTGGCATCCGGATGCGGCGGCTCGGCGAGCAGCGGCAACTCGAACGACGCCAGCGCGCAGGACGTGACGACCGACCACGTCGAGGCGGCCGTCGAGGCGGCGGCCGAGGCCGCCCCCGAGGCCGGGCCGGACGTGTGCGCGAGCGACGCGATGCTCAACGGCTTCCCGACGTACGACGGGTCGATCCCCGGGTCGGACGCCTCGGCGTCGGCGTGCCTGCAGTGCGTCGAGACGGCGTGCCCGATGCTGCCCGCCGAGTGCAACGCGATCTGCGGTTGCCCCGATGCGTTCCTCGCGTTCGAGATGTGCGTCAACGGCGGCGGCAGCCTGACGACCTGCGGGACCGACCTGCTGGGCGCGGGGCTCCCGATGCAGGACTTCTACTGCGGCATCGCCTGCGCGAGCACGTGCGGCTTCAACATCGGCGGTGACGCCGGCGACGGCGGGGACGGCGGCGACGGAAGCGTGGGCGACGCGAACGAGCAGTAGTCGCCGCGCCCACCTTGGGCGATCACCCTGTTTCCACGACGCCAATAGATCGAGACCGGAGCGCGCCGTCTCTCTCGAGCAGCGCGCCCCGGTCCCGGGGTGCGAGCGCTGGCTAGGCGCCCCGTGGCACCGGCCTACTTCGAGGCCCCCGTGGGGGCGCTCGGAGCACTCGGTGCCGCCTGTGCGGGCTGCGGGGCCTCGCTGGTCGTCACGGGGGTCACCGTGACTCCGGTGACGTTGCCCGTGACGGCCAGCTTGGCCTTCTTGCCCTTC
>Ga0335078_10004029_pt1 | contig 21833 bp, 19 predicted proteins | sample Lox_Sample_32_FD_206711 | JGI IMG/M metagenome (GOLD analysis project Ga0335078, IMG submission 206711) | Soil microbial communities from Loxahatchee National Wildlife Refuge, Florida, United States - Lox_Sample_3.2 | ecosystem: Environmental > Terrestrial > Soil > Wetlands | place: USA...
CAAGGCGCGGCCTCGAGCCTCTCGATTCTGTTCAGAATGGCTTGCCGTTCAGCAAAGGGCGCATCCGCCCCACGACAAGCAGCAGCCGCCGGCGCAACCGGACCAGCAGCCGCCCCACCCGCAGCCTCTGCATCCGCCACAGCCTCTGCAGCCTCTGCAGCCGCCACAGCCCCTGCAGCCGCCACAACCGCGTCCGCAGCCGCAGCCGCGAGCGAGCACCACGCCATCGGGCGCCAGCGACTTCACCTTATCTTGGTCGAAGAGATGAAATGTCGCCAAGGTGACCCCGGATATTTCTTCGTCGCCGAGCATCAGCGACCGGTTCAGATCGTCGCCCGGCAGCGACGAGAGATCCGACATGGGCACGCCCGCCGCTACGCCGCTCGCCGAAGCGGCCAAGGACACGCCCGCAATCCCCAAGGCCTTACCCAAAGGCCCGCCTTTTGAAGCCCGCTTCGCCCGCGCCATGGCAGTCTCCTCCTTAGGCCCACCCCATGATGCAATTATACTCGCGCGATGGCCCCCGTTCGTCAACCGTGTCGCTACGGCATGACGAAATCCAAACTGATGACGGTAGCGCCACGATCGGCGGGGCCCCGGGCGCTCCGACTTGACGACGCCGGCCGCCTCCTGTCCGCGCCACTCCTCTTTGTCGTTGCTTCGTGCGTTGCCGCCCCAGCGCGATACCGTCGCCCCGAAATCTGTTTTCTTTGTAGAACCGCTCGCTCGCAGCTGCAGCGAAATTTACGTAAACTTCGGGGCCTCAGGATTTTCCACAGATCGGGCTGGTCGGCGTCCGCCGATGCGTTAGTTGCCCAGTGCCGCCTGGTCGCAAGCGCGGGCTTCGCCTCGCGGTTCCGCATGGACTTCTGAGACTCAGGAAATAAGGAGAAGGAATATGGCTGGCGATGTTCCGACGAAGGCGCGAGGGAGACTCATTCCACGCGTCTTGGCGACTTGCTTGCTGGTTTGCGCCTATCTGTTCGGCAGCGTTGCGATGGTCGGCTCGATGACGACCCCCGCTGACGCCCGCGGCGGCGGTCGAGGCGGCGGTGGCCGCGGCGGCGGCGGCCGGGGCGGCGGTCGAGGCTGGGGCGGCGGCGGTCGCGGTTGGGGCCGTGGCTGGGGTCATCGTGGCTGGGGCGGTCGTGGCTGGGGCGGCGGCGGCTGTTGGTATTGGAACGGCTGGACCTGGGCCAACCGCTGCTGGTGACGCGCGGCTAAAAGGCGTACGCCCATTCTTGAGCCTTCGGCGCTTCGCGAAGCGGCGCGCCGAAGGCCGTTCTTTGAACGAAGGGAATTGCAAGGCTCGACCGCTTTGGGGGCGTGAGCTTTTTCCCTCCCGCACAGCAGCCCCAGGAAATTCGGAATGTCGAATAAGCCAACCTATGTCCTCGGCCTCAACGCTTATGACCATGACGTGAGCGCCTGCCTCCTGCGCGACGGAGAGATCGCGGTCGCCATCGCCAAGGAGCGCATTACCCGGCAAAAGCACGCGAGCGGCTTCTACAAGGAAGTTGTCGATTACTGCCTGAAGGTCGAAGGCCTCTCTTTGGACGAGGTCGATCTCGTGGTGCGCAACTGTTATGTGCTGCCCGTTCCCGAAATGGAGGCGCGCCTCGCCCATCAATTCTTGCCGTTCTATCTCGACGGCGATGAGCGCGCCGTCGCCAAGGCGCATCCGCTGTTCCTGAAACAATCGCCGAAGGTCGCGACGCTCTCGCATCATCTCGCCCACGCCTATAGCGCCTTCGCGCCGTCGCCCTTCGAGGAGGGCGTCGTGATGGTCGTCGACGGCGTCGGCAGCATGCGCAGCGACGTGATGGAGACGGACATCGCGCTCGACGGCGTGTCGCCGCTCGCGCGCGAGAGCGAGAGTTACTATCGCTTCAAGGGCTCGAAGCTCGAGACCTTGAAGAAACACTGGCTCGATCCGCCGCGCAGCTTCCTCTCCCAGGATTTCTTCAACATGGAAGGGCTCGGCGCCGCCTACAGCCGCGCCTCGACCTATGTGTTCGGCGACTGGAACAAATGCGGGGAGCTGATGGGGCTCGCGCCCTATGGACGGCCAAACGCCTGCCGTCCGCTGATCGACTTCGACGGCGAGAAGGTCGCGGTTCCGGATTGGTCGCAGGACTTGCAGGAGCCCTGGATTCCGGAGACCGGCGCCAAATGGGAGCAGAGCTCCTCCGTGCCGCATTGGCAGGACGTCGCCTGGCGCATTCAGGACGAAACGGAACGCGTGCTGCTCGCGCGCGCGAAATGGCTGCGCGAGACGACGGGCGCGAAGAACCTTTGCATCGCGGGGGGCGTGGCGCTGAACTGCGTCGCCAACGGGCTGCTCGAGCGCGAGTCGGGCTTCGAGAACGTCTGGATTCAGCCGGCGGCCGGCGACGACGGCGTCGCGATCGGCTGCGCCTATTGGGGCCGGCTCGCGCTGCAAGGGAAGCCGCGCGCGCATGAGATGAAGCACGCCTATCTCGGCGCCGCCTATTCCGACGCCGACGTGCAGGCGTCCCTGAAAGGGCGGCTCGTGCGCTTCGTCACGAGACGGGAGAAGACGGCCGACGTCGCTGCGAAAGCCGCGCGGATCCTAACTGAGGGCGCCGTGCTCGGGTGGTTCCAGGGGCGCTCGGAATTCGGGCCGCGCGCGCTCGGCAACCGCAGCATCATCGCCGATCCGCGCACCGCTGAGATGAAGGACACGCTCAACAGCCGCGTCAAGCACCGCCAAGCCTTTCGGCCTTTCGCGCCGCTAGTCATCGCCGAGCGCGCCAAGGAGGTGTTCGAAGGCGAGCTCGACTCGCCCTTCATGCTGATCGCCAAGACGGTGCGCGAGGAATGGCGCAACAAGATCCCGGCGGTGACCCATGTCGACGGCACGGCGCGCGTGCAGACCGTACATCAGGAAACGAACGAGGCTCTCTATCGGCTCTTAAAGGCGTTTGAGGCGCTGACCGGCGTGCCGGTGCTGCTCAACACGTCGTTCAACGTCAAGGGTGAGCCGATCGTCGAGACGCCGGACGACGCGATGCGCTGCTTTCTTTCCACAGGCGTCGACTATCTGGCGCTGCATGACGTGCTCGTCTCGAAGAACGCCATGCATAGATACGTCGCCCCGCTCGTTCAGACTTTTGGCGACGTCGCCATGATCATGCGCGGCGCGATGCAGGCGGGCTGAGGCTGGAAAGCGCCGCCTGGGGTGGATTTTCCGTCTGGATAGGCTGGCCGGCTTGCGAAGTGACGCGACGCCCGTTTAAGGAGACCGATTGAAATTTGGGCGCTTCGCCCCAAGGAGGCTTCCGATGCAGAATGCTGCGACGCCGAAAAGATTCCAGCGCGTCGTCGTCAAGCTTTCGGGCGAGGCGCTGACGGGGCAGGGCGCGCATGGTCTCGACGGCGCGAGGCTCGCCCGCATCGCGAGGGATCTCGCGGTTGCGGCCGGGGAGGGGACCGAGATCGCGGTCGTCGTCGGCGGTGGCAATTTCTTTCGCGGCGTGCAGGGAAGCGGCAAGGGTTTGGAGCGCGCGCGAGCCGATGCGATCGGCATGCTCGCGACCGTCATGAACGGGCTTGCTCTCGAGCGGGCCATCGAATCCGAGGGGCGTCCGGCCTGCGCGCTTTCGGCGATCGCCATGCCGACGCTGCTCGAGACCTACACGCGCTCCGTTGCGCTGCGGCATCTTTCTAAGGGGAGCGTCGTCATCTGCGCGGGCGGCACGGGTAATCCTTTCTTCACGACGGACACGGGAGCGGCGCTGCGCGCGGCCGAGCTCGACGCCGACGCGATCCTCAAGGCCACGCAAGTCGACGGCGTCTACACGGCCGACCCGAAGCGCGATCCGAGCGCCAAGCGCTACGACCGCCTGACGCATGACGAGGCGATCGCCAAGAATCTCGGGGTCATGGACACCGCCGCCTTCGCGCTTGCGAGAGAAAACGGAATCCCGATCTTCGTCTTCTCGATCGCCGAGGAGGGGGCCATCGCCGCGGCGCTGCGCGGCGAAGGGCGCGGGACGCTCGTTGTCCCTTAGGGACGCCCGTCGCACGCCGCGACTCTTGATGCAATTCGCGCTCGCCGAAGCGCTTCGAAACAGGCCGCACTGCAAAGGCGAGTCATGTTGGTTCGCGATGGTTCGCGGCCCGACCATGAATTCATCGGCCGGGCCGTTTGTCTCAGACCATCCGCAAACCCAGCGTAAGCGCGCCAAGAAGGACGATCCGAGCGTCGCGCGCGATTTGCTTTTCGAATCCTTGTTTATCGGGACTGATTCGCTTGGTCTCGGGCTATTTCCTCTGGCGGTCGCCAAACGATCTCAGAGCGCGCGCTCGTGTTATTGTTGTGCCTTGCTTTTGAACCGCCCCGATAATCGGCGACAGCCTTCTCGGCAATTCGCCACTCTTCGCGGCTCCATTCTGCCGCCTCTTTTTGCGCCGAACTCGAACCGATGGAAGGCAGCAGGGCCTTGATCTGTTCTTTCAGTTTTTGGCCGGTCGACTCTTCTGACGCCCGCGCCGATCCATAAGGCTTGATCGCCTCGGTTGGCGCTTGCTGCGCAATTGCTGGCGCTTGCTGGGCAACGGCGGAGCTCTCTTCGGGAAGGCTTGCGACACGGCGAGGATTTGCTGCGCTACTGGCGTAGCCTACGACCACGAGAGCCGCCAATATCGCGGAGACGCCCACGATATGCCGGTTCACTCCTGCTGGCAGGTTCATCATTCTCGCTCCTTGTTGGACAGCGTGTAGGAGAGGACTTCGGCCCCTCCGCATAGCGCCCTTAGGTAGCGGCGGTTACCCGATTTCCAGCGTTGCCGGTAACTCTAAAAAACACATTGAATCACCAGGGTTGGCCCGGGACCCCCGCGTTTCAGCGCGTTGCGGGCGGATGCGCGGCCCTGCCGAAGAATGCGACGGGGTGGTTCGCGGAGGCGCTCTAGAGGTCGGGCCTCGTGACCCCCCGGGACTATGAATCCTCGGCTCGCGGCATTATTGTCCGCGGCGGGCGGCGGGGCGCGCGCGCCGCATATGTGAAAAATCTCAGCAGAACGGCTTCAGGCTGGTATGCTTGCCTGGAATTTCGATTCTGGGAAGAAAGACGGATAGTACGCAAGATGAGCCAAGCCTTCGATATCGCCGATCTGAAGCGTCGGATGCAGGGCGCGCTGGCGACGCTGAAGCATGAATTTGGCGGCCTGCGCACCGGCCGCGCTTCGGCCTCGCTGGTCGAGCCCGTTCATGTCGACGCTTATGGCCAGTCGACGCCGCTCAATCAGGTCGCGACGATCAGCGTGCCGGAGTCGCGTATGATCTCGGTGCAGGTCTGGGACAAGGCGCTCGTCGGCGCCGTCGACCGCGCGATCCGCGATGCGAATTTGGGGCTCAACCCGGTTGTCGAGGGGCAGACGTTGCGCATCCGCACGCCCGAGCTCAACGAGCAGCGGCGCAAGGAACTCGTGAAGGTCGCTCACAAATATGCGGAAGAAGCGCGCGTCGCCGTCCGTCACGTGCGCCGCGACGGCCTCGACGTGCTGAAAAAACTCCTCAAGGACCACGCCATTCCTGAAGACGACGAGAAGCGCCACGAGCAAGAGGTGCAGAAGGCGACAGACGAGACCATTCGCGAGATCGACGCCTTGCTGACGGGCAAGGAAAAGGAGATCATGCAGGTTTGACGCGGCGGAAACCAGGCGCGGAGCGGGCTGAAGCGTCGAGTTGTGGACCAGGGATCGATGGCGGACAGAGACATTGCCGGAGTGAAGGACGCCGCGCGGGAGACGCGGCCGGCGGGGTTTGGCCGTACGCCCCGTCACGTCGCGGTGATCATGGACGGCAACGGCCGCTGGGCGGCCCGACGCAGCCTCCCGCGCATAGAAGGCCACCGGCGCGGCGTCGAGGCGCTGCGGCGGGCCGTGCGCGCCTCGATCGAACTCGGCGTCCGCTATCTCACCGTTTATTCTTTTTCCGTCGAGAATTGGACGCGTCCCAAGGAAGAGGTGCAAAGCCTCATGGCTCTTCTGCACCGCTTCATCCACAATGATCTCGCCGAGCTGAACGCCAACAACGTGCGCGTGCGCGTCATCGGCGCGCGGGCGGGGCTTTCGAGCGACGTTCTCGGCCTGTTGCGTCAGGCTGAGGAGATCACGCGCAGCAACACGGGCCTCACGCTTGTCGTCGCGTTCAACTACGGCGCCCGGCAGGAGATCGTCACCGCGGCGCGCGCCATCGCGGAGGCCGTGGCCGCGGGCGAGCTGTCGCCGGCGGACGTCGATGCGGACGCGATCGCGGCGAGGCTCCACACGGCCGATATTCCCGACCCGGATTTGATCATTCGCACCTCGGGCGAGCAGCGGCTCTCGAACTTCCTGCTCTGGCAGTCGGCTTATGCGGAATTCGTGTTCCTGCCGATCCATTGGCCGGATTTCGACAAGGCTGCGCTGGAGCAGGCGATTGCCGAATTCGCGCATCGCGACCGTCGCTTCGGCGGGCTTGAGTCCGGCATGCGCAACGCGAAGACCGCTTCATGAGCGCGGCCGCGCAAGAGGAAGCCGCGTCCCCCAAGTCCGGAGGTTTCCGCGATCTTGGTCCGCGCGTCGGCTCCGCCGTCGTCCTGGCGGCGATGGCGACGTCGACCGCCTATTATGGCGGAGCGGCTTTCGCCGGCTTCTGGCTTCTCGTCGCCTGCGCGGTCGTGTGGGAGTGGCAGGGGCTGATCGGCGGAGAACGCCGGCACGCCCGCGTCGCCGTGAGCTGGCTCGCGGTCGCTGCGGCGCTCGGCTTCATATACACCGCCGCCCCGTGGACCGCGCTGGTCGCGCTCGCTTTTCTCGCCGTGGTGGTCGGCGCGCTGGCCGGCCCGGAGCGCCGTCTCTGGGCCGCCTTGGGCGTGTTCTACGCCGCGGCGCTCCTGGTCTCGGTCGATTTGCTCCGCCGCTCCGACGATAAGGGCGCGGTTGCGATCGCCTGGCTCTTCGCCATCGTCTGGGGGGCGGACGTCTTCGCCTATTTCGGCGGCAGGCTGATCGGCGGGCCGAAGCTCTGGCCCCGCGTCTCAGCCGGGAAAACCTGGTCCGGCGCCGTGGTCGGCGCGTTGAGCGGGGCCGCGCTCGGCGCCCTCGTCGCCCGCTTTTTCGCCGGCGCTTCGGTCGCGCCGATGTTCCTCGTCAGTCTCGTCGCGGTGATCCTGTCGCAGCTCGGCGATCTCTTTGAGTCTGGGGTGAAGCGGCGTTTCGACGTGAAGGATTCGAGCCGCCTCATCCCTGGCCACGGCGGCGTGATGGATCGTGTGGACGGCTTCATCTTCGCAGCGCTTTTTGCGGCGGCGCTCGGGGCGCTGCGCGATCCGTCTTCCGCGGCCTCCGGCCTCCTCCTGTGGTGAGCGCGCCCCCGATGGCTTCCAACGGCAAAAATGGCGGGACGAACGCGCCTGCGCGGGCTCCGCGGCGCGTCGCGCTGATCGGCGCCACCGGCTCGATCGGCAAATCGACGGTCGATCTGCTGATCCGCAATCCCGAGCGCTTCACCGTCGTCTCGCTGGCCGCGGGGCGCGACCACGCCGAGCTTGCGCGGCTCGCGCTGCTGCTGCGCCCGGAATTCGTGGCGATCCGCGACGAGGCGGGCTTCGCGCCGCTCAAGGACGCGCTTGCGGGAACCAACATCCAGATCGGCGCCGGGCGCGAGGCCGTCATCGAGGCGGCGACATGGGACGCCGACCTCCTCGTCAGCGCCATCGTCGGCGCGGCCGGGGTGGAGCCGACGCATGCGGCGTTGGAGGCCGGCCGCGACGTGGCGCTCGCCAACAAGGAATGCCTGGTCTGCGCCGGAACGCCGTTCATGCGCGCGGCGCGCGAAGCCGGGGCGCAACTCCTGCCGATGGACAGCGAGCATAACGCGATCCTCCAGGCGCTCGGCGGCGCCGATCCCGCCACCATCGAGCGGATGATCATCACCGCGTCCGGCGGTCCGTTTCGCACCTGGAGCCGCGAGGCGATCGAGAAGGCCACGGTCGCCGAGGCGCTCAACCATCCGAACTGGGCGATGGGGCCAAAAATCACGGTCGATTCCGCCTCGATGATGAACAAGGGCCTGGAGCTCATTGAGGCGCACCATCTCTTCGGCGTGCCGGCCGAGAAGCTCGACGTCGTCGTGCACCCGCAATCCATCGTGCACGGGCTCGTCGCCTTCACCGACGGCGCCGTCACCGCCGGCATGGCGATGCCCGATATGCGCGTGCCCATCGCCCATTGCCTCGGCGCTCCCCAGCGGCTCGAGGCGCCGACGCCGCGGCTCGATCTCGCGAAAATCGCGACGCTCACCTTCGAGAAGCCGGATCATGAGCGATTTCCCGCCCTGGCGCTCGCGCTGCGGGCGCTTTCCGCTGGCGGGGGCCTCCCAACCGTGCTCAACGCCGCAAATGAGATCGCCGTCGAGGCGTTCCTGGCCAGAAGCATCGCCTTTGGCGACATCGCCCGCCATGTAGCACAAGCTATGGAAATCGCTGAGAAAAACGGAGAAGCCAAGGAGCCGGCGAGCGTTGGCGAAGCCTTGGCGATTGACCATAATGTGAGAGATCGGTCGCGCCGAGCCTTGGCGACGGGCGGGCTTTAGTGCATTTTAACAGGTTAATGACCATGGGCCGGTCGCGGCGGCGCGGGCCGGCGGTAGAGCGCGCTGCGAAAAGTGGGAACCGGTTTTTCGCTCGAAGCGCGCTCCACCTTTTTAAAATCGATCACGTTTTCTGCGTTTGAGCGATCCCGCTCAAACGCAGCGTGATCTAGCGTTCGAGGGAGCTCGAGGCGATGGACTATCTCTGGACGACGGCCAGCTACATCGTGCCTTTCGTCATCGTGCTAAGCGTCGTCGTGTTTGTTCACGAATACGGCCACTTCATTGTCGGGCGCCTTTGCGGAGTCAAGGTCGACGCCTTCTCCTTGGGCTTCGGGCCCGAGCTTTTCGCCTTCCTCGACAAGCACGGAACCCGCTGGAAAATTTCGGCGATCCCGCTCGGGGGCTATGTGAAGTTTCACGGCGACGCCAATGCGGTGACGGCGGGCGTTTCCGACGCGTTCGAGCGCATGTCGCCGCAGGAGCGGGCCATGACCTTTGCGGGGCAGTCCGTGAGGAAGCGGGCGGCGGTGGTCTTCGCCGGCCCCTTCTTCAACTTCCTGCTGGCGATCGCGCTCTATTGGGGGATGTTCGCGCTGGTCGGCCGGCCGGTCATGGCCGACGGCCAGCTCGTCGTGGCGCCGCGCATCTCTGGCGTGCAGGCGGACGGCGCCGGCGCGAAGGCCGGCTTTCACGCCGGCGACCTCGTTAAATCCGTGGACGGGACGCCGATCGAGAGCTTTGCGCAGTTCCAGAAGAAGATCGCCGCCTCGGCGGGGCAAATGCTGCACATTGTGGTCGAGCGCGACTCGCAGTCAGCCGAGCTTGAGGCGACGCCGGCGTCCGTCAAGGGCAAGGACGGGCAGACCATCGGGCGGCTCGGCCTCAACTCCAGCGACGATATTCGCGACATGCGGATGCAGAAAGTCGGGCCGGTCGAGTCTCTCGGCCTTGCCTTCGAGGAAACCTGGAGCATCGTCGATCAGACGGGCAAGTTCATCGCCGGGATCTTCGCCGGACGCGAGAGCGCGAGCCAGCTCTCCGGCCCGATCGGAATCGCGGAAGTCTCCGGCAAGATGGCGCAGAAGATCGGCTCCTTGGGCATCTGGCCGTTGATCAACTTGATCGCTCTGCTTTCGGTTTCGGTCGGTCTCCTCAACCTGATGCCGGTGCCGCTTCTGGACGGCGGCCATCTGATGTTTTTCGCCATCGAGGCGGTCCGGGGCCGCGCCTTGAACGAGCGGCTCCAAGAATACGCCTTCAGGATCGGCTTCGTGATGGTGTCGTCGCTGATGCTGCTCGCGACCTACAACGACCTCGCCCGGCATTTGAAGCTCTAAACGTCCCCTCGGCCCCTCCCGCGCGATCGGGAGGGGCGAATCGCCGGGGCTACCCCGACTTGGCCGAGAATCGCCCGCTCCGCTCAGGTTGCTGACGCGATGGCCGCGCGCTTCGCCGCGGACTGAGGCAGGGCGCCGAAGCGCGCGGCGCCGACGGCCCAGCTGAAGAAAAAACCTCATATTAACCAGCCCTTTATCATGATATGTGGCTTTTGCGCCACGCCTTGGACAAATTGCTCTGCCAAGGTGCTCTCGGCATTTCCAGCCACACCCAAAACGGGTAGAACGTTAAGGGTTTCGAGCGGACGATAAGCCGTCCCATCGAGACAGAGGCCTGCCGCTCGTCGCCGGGCTTGGCGACCAGGACGAGGACCTAACTGCATGCGATCGACCCGACTCTTTTGCAGGAACGCCGCTTTGGCGATTGCGGTTTTTCTTGCGCTGGCGGGCTTCATCTCCCCTGCGGCGGCGGCCATTGTCGTAGAGGGCGTGCCGGCCGCCCAAGCGCAGGCGGTGCGCGACTACTTCCAGGGCACGAGCGAGGAGGAGGTCCAGGCCGGTCTCGAGGCGCTGCGCGCCAGCGGGCGTTTTGGCGAGGTCACTGTCACGAGAAGCGGCGGCAATCTGATCGTGCGTGTCGCGGCCGGCACGGTCATCAATCGCGTCGCCTTTGAAGGCAACAGCAAGATCAAGACCGAGAATCTTGAGAAGATCGTGCGCCTCGCCGCACATAGGTCTTTCAGTCAGCGCATCGCCGACGAGGACGCGGCCCACATCACCGAGGCCTATCGCGTCAACGGCCGCGCCGCCGCCAGGGTCACCTACCGCGTCGTGCCTCTGCCCAACGGCACGATCGACGTGGTCTTCACGATCGACGAAGGCGACAAGACCGGCATCAAGGAAATCCGTTTCGTCGGCAACACCGTTTTCTCCTCCGGCCGTCTCAGGAGCATGATGGAGACGACGGAGATGAATTTCTACTCCTTCCTCAAGACGAGCGACGTCTACGATCCCGAGCGCGTCGCCGCGGACCTCGAGCTCATCCGGCGATTCTACTTGAAGAACGGCTACGCCGACTTCCATATCGTCAGCTCGGACGCCCGTTACGAGCCGGATCTGGGCGGCTATGTTCTCGAGATCGTCATTGAGGAGGGCCCGCAATATCACGTGGCCTCGGTCGACATCGAGTCGCATCTGCCCGACATCGACGCCGGCGCCTTGCAGCCGATGCTGCGGCTCGCGCCGGGCGACGTTTATAACGGCGACGCGGTTGAGAAGACCGTCGAAGCCCTCACGCGGGAGATCGCGCGCAAGGGCTACGCCTTCACTCAGGCGCGCCCGCGCGGCCAGCGCAATCCGGAAAACCGCACCGTCGCCATCAACTTCGTGCTCGATGAGGGGCCGCGCGTCTTCATCGAGCGCATCAACATCCACGGCAACGCCAAGACGCGCGAATATGTGATCCGCCGCGAGTTCGAGATCGGCGAGGGCGACGCTTATAATCGCGTGATGATCGACCGGGCGGAGCGCCACCTCAACGGCCTCGGCTACTTCAAGAAGGTCAAGATCACGAATGAGCCGGGCTCCGCGCCGGATCGGGTCGTGATCAATGTCGAAGTCGAGGAGCAGTCGACCGGCAGCTTCAACGTCTCCGGCGGCTATTCGACGACGGAAGGCCCCATCGGCGAGGTGTCGGTCTCCGACAGCAACTTCATGGGCCGGGGCGAATCCGTCCGTCTCGCGCTCAACGAAGGGCAGCGCGCCCGCGGCGTGACCTTCAGCTTCACCGAGCCCTATTTCCTCGACCAGCGCATGTCGGGCGGCTTCGACCTCTTCGCAAGAAAGAGCGACGCCTGGAGCTACTCCTACTATAGCCAGACCTCCTATGGCGCCACGCTGCGCCTGGGCCTGCCGATCACCGAGGAAATCAGCTTCCAACCGCATTACTCGATCTACGAGACCCATATCTCGATCCCGAACGATCACAGCCGTCCCTACAACGATTGTGAGCAGCCGATCCCCGGCTACACGCCCGGCTTCGGCTACTGGCTCGCGCCGTTTCCAAGCAATCTCAACGTATTCTTTAACTGCATGACCAATGGCGAAGCCTCGCTCGCGATCAAGGATTCGCAGGGCGCGCGTCTGACCTCGTCCATCGGCTATACCCTGGGCTACAGTAACCTCGACAACTTTCGTAACCCGAGGAACGGGTCGACGGTCACCTTCACCCAGGACGTGGCGGGCCTCGGCGGCGACTCGCGCTTCCTGCGGACCACCGGCGAGGCGCGCTACTATCACGATCTCGACTTCGTCAACGTCGGCGGGTGGAATTTCCTCTCCGACATGGTCGGCATCACCCGCGTCCAGGCGGGCAATCTGACGCCGCTCTTCGGCTATCAGCCGCGCGTCTTCGACAACTTCAACCTAGGCTATAATCTGGTGCGCGGCTTCGCGCCGGGCGGCATCGGCCCGCGCGACGTGTCGAACTGGACCAGCTATCAGGGGAACTCGCTCGGCGGCACCAATTACTTTGGTTTCACGACCGAGGTGCAGTTCCCGATCTGGGGCCTGCCGAAGGACATTGGCCTGCGCGGAGCCGTCTTCAACGACGTGGGCTCGCTGTGGGATTTCCGCGGCAAGACCTTCTACCCGCAGGCCTACGCCGCAGGGGCTGTGTTTGGCCAGTTCAACTGCCTGCCCTACACGGCGCCGACCTATGGCCAGGGCGCCTGCCTGCTGACGAAGCCCTTGGGGGGCGGGAGCGACACCGCGGCGTTCCAGATCCGCGACTCCATCGGCGTCTCGCTGCTGTGGCAGTCGCCGCTCGGTCCGATCCGCTTCGACTACTCCTTCCCGATCGTCAAAGGGCCTTATGACGTGACGAAGCGGTTCAATTTCTCCGGCGGCACGACCTTCTGATCCTCGCCATCGGCCGGCGGCGGCGCGCCTGCGAAGCGCCGCGGCCGGAATCATCCTGACCGAGCCCATTCTTTTCGAAAAATCCGCTTCGCACTTTCCCGCGACATGCTCTAAAGCTCCCTTGCAAATCTCCGGCGCCGCAAGGCCGGGCCGGAGAGCCCTTTCGTCAGGCGTTGGGACCGACGGTGAGCGATTATCGTTTCTTCGCTGAGCCTCAGCCCATCCCGCTCGCCGAGATCGCCGCGCGGACGAATGCGCGCCTCGTCGGTGCGGACGGCGCAGGCGAGATTGCGATCACCGGGGTAGCGACGCTGGAGGATGCGCGGCCCGGCGAACTCGTCTTTTGCGATTCGACGCGCTATGCGCCGGCCCTGACGCTGTGCCGCGCCTCGGCCTGTTTTCTGCGGGCAGGCGCTTCCGTCGAGCCGCCGGAAGGCGTCGCAGGGCTGATCGTCGCCGATCCGCACCGGGCGATGGCGCAAGCCTCGGCGCTTCTCTTTCCGCGGGCGTTGGCCCCCGAGTCGCTCTTTCTCGCCTCCGGCGCGTCTCCCGGCGCCGTCGTGCATCCGACGGCGCGGCTGGAGGCCGGCGTCACGCTCGATCCCGGCGTCGTGGTCGGTCCTTTCGCCGAGATTGGAGCGCGAAGCGTGCTCGGCCCACAGGCCTCCATCGGCCCCGGGGTAAAGATCGGGCGGGACTGCCGTATCGGACCGCAGGCGTCGCTCATGCACGCCTTCATTGGCGATCGGGTGATCGTGCACGCCGGCGCGCGGCTGGGGCAGGACGGGTTCGGCTTCGCGCTCGGCGCGGATCGGCATTTGAAGGCGCCGCAGCTCAAGCGCGTCATCGTCCAGGACGACGTCGAGATCGGCGCCAATACGACGATCGACCGCGGCGCGCTGCGCGACACGATCGTGGGCGAGGGCGCGAAGATCGACAATCTCGTGCAGATCGGCCACAACGTGGTGATCGGCAGAGGGTGCGTGATCTGCGCGCAAACCGGGGTCGCCGGATCGACCGAGATCGGCGATTTCGTCATGATCGGCGGGCAGGCGGCGATCGGCGGCCATCTCGTGATCGGCGCCGGGGCGCAAATCGCCGCGCGTTCGGGCGTCGTCAAAGACGTCGCGCCTGGCGCGCGCGTCGCCGGCGCTCCGGCGAGACCGGTGCGCGATTTTCTGCGCGGCGAGGCGCTGCTTTTGCGCATGAGCCGGCGCGCCGCCGCGCAGGAGAAATAGCGCGAGGACTCTAAAAAGGCTGGAGCGCGGTTTACGCGAAAAACCGGCTTCCACTTTTTCGCAGCGCGCTCTAGAGAAGCGTCCCGCGGCAAAGGGAGAAAGACATGAACGACGCCCCCGCAGGGGTGAAGCTCGATTCCGTCGATATTCTAGGGATCCTCGAGCTTCTGCCGCACCGCTATCCGTTTCTCTTGATCGACCGCGTGGTCGATATCCGCGGCGACGAATATGGCGTCGGCGTCAAGAACGTCACGATGAACGAGCCGCAGTTTCAGGGCCATTTCCCCGAGCGGCCGGTCATGCCGGGCGTCTTGATGATCGAAGCGATGGCGCAAACGGCCGGCGTCATCGCGATCCACGCCCATAAGCGCAACGGCTCTCGCCCGAAGAGCGTCTATTTCGTCACGATCGACAAAGCGAAATTCAGAAAGCCGGTCGGTCCCGGCGACCGGCTCGAGCTGCGCATGACGAAGACCGCCCAGAAGCGCAATATCTTCTGGTATCGCGGCGAGGGCGTCGTCGACGGCGCGCTCGTTTGCGAGGCCGAGATCAGCGCCATGGTCGGCGCCTGAGGCGCGCGCTTTCGTCAGGGGGCCTTGAAGGTGACGGCGCGGGCGCATCCTTCGGCGATCGTTGAAGCCGGCGCGCGCCTGGGCGAGGGCGTGATCGTCGGGCCCTTCTGTCACGTCGGGCCCGAGGTGGAGATCGGCGACGGCTGTCTCCTCCACTCCCATGTCGTCGCCAGCGGCGCGACGCGCATCGGACCGCGGGCGAAGATTTTCCCTTTCGCCGTCATCGGGACGCGGGCGCAGGATCTCTCCGCGGGAGATGGGGAAGGGCGGATTGTCATCGGCGCCGACTGCATTATCCGCGAGGGCGTCACGATCAACGCCGGCACGCTCGCCGGGGGCTCGGAAACGCGTCTCGGCGACGGCTGCGCGCTGCTCGCCCATGCGCATGTCGCGCATGACTGCCGACTCGGCGACCGCGTGACGCTCTCGAACGGCGTGCTGCTCGGCGGCCATGTGCAAATCGGCGACGACGTGACGATGGGCGGCGGCGCGGCGGCGCATCAGCGCGCGCGCATCGGCGCGCATGTTTTCGTCGCAGGGCTTGCGGGAATAGAGGGCGACGTCATTCCTTTCGCGCTCGCGGGCGGGCATAGGGCGCATCTCTTCGGCCTCAATCTCGTGGGACTGCGCCGGCGAGGCTTTTCAAAAGCGCGGATCGACCGTTTGCGCGAGGCCTATCGTCTGCTCTTTCCCCTCGAGCCCGCGCCGCGGGAAGAGCGGATCGAGGCTCTGCGCCGCTTTGCGGGCGACGATCCCGACATAAACCTCCTGCTGGACTTCCTCGCCGAGCCCGCCGCGCGGCCGCTCACCACGCCGCGTCCCGGCGGATTCGCGCGCGAAGCCGAGGACGCTTCGTGACGAAGATTTTTCTCGTCGCCGGCGAAACGTCGGGCGACATGCTAGGCGCCGCCTTGATGCGCGCCCTGCGGCTTGCTGAGCCTAGCGTCGGGTTCGCGGGCGTCGGCGGGCGCGAGATGACGGCTGCGGGCCTGGCGAGCCTCTTTCCACTCGAGGACATCGCCGTGATGGGGCTGACGCCGGTGCTGGCGCGGCTGCCGCTGCTGGCGCGCCGTCTCGACGAGACCGTGCGCGCTGTTCTCGCCGATCCGCCGGACTGTCTCCTGCTCATCGACGCGCCCGATTTCACGCATCGCGTCGCGCGCCGCGTGCGCGCCGCAAATCCGGCGGTCCGCATCGTCGATTACGTCTGCCCGAGCGTCTGGGCCTGGCGTCCGGGCCGCGCGCGCGCGATGCGCGCCTATGTCGATCGCGTGCTGGCGATCCTGCCCTTCGAGCCGGCGGCGCTCGCAAAGCTCGGCGGCCCGCCTTGCGATTATGTCGGCCATCCGCTCGTCGAACGTCTCGACGAATTTTCGCGCGGCGCGGAGGATGTGGAGGAAAGGCCCCTGCTTGTCGTCCTTCCCGGCTCGCGCGAGGCGGAGGTCCGCCGCATGACGCCGCTCTACGGCGAGGTCGTGGCCTTGCTGCGACGCGAATTTCCCGCGCTCGACGTCGTCGTGCCGCCGACCGAGGCGCTCGAAGCCTTGGTGAAGGCTGAAACCGCCCGTTGGCCGTTTCCCCCGCGTCTCTTGCGCCAATCGGAGAAACTCGCGGCCTTTCGGCGCGCGCGCGCGGCGCTGGCGACGTCCGGCGTCGTGACGCTGGAGCTTGCGCTGGCTAGGACTCCCATGGCGGTCGCCTACCGGGTGTCGGCGCCCGAGAGCCTCTTGCGCCCGCTCGTCAAAGTGGAGAATTTCGCGCTGCCGAATTTGATCCTTGGCCGGTCGGCCGAGGATCGGGCGGTTCCCGAGTTCCTCCAGCAAGACGCTAGGCCTGAGGCGCTGGCGGCGGCGCTGGCGAAGCTCCTGCGCGGCGGAGGAGAGCGGGAGGCGCAGCTTGCGGCCTTCGAAGCGCTTCGCGCCGAAATGCTGAGCGCCGGCTTGAAACCGAGCCGGCGCGCGGCTGAGATCGTGCTCTCCCCCGCCCGCGGCGGCGAAAAGTCGCGCGGATAAAGAGGAGCCGGGGGCTTGTGCCAGTCGTTTTTTGAATTATTCTAAGTTCGCGCCCCGAGAGCGCGGCGCGAGCGGCGCGCATCTGGCGGCGCTTAGATTTTCCTGAGGGAGCAAAAAACGATGGCTACGCTGAAAGGCAGCAAGACCGAAGCCAATCTGAAGGCCGCTTTTGCGGGCGAGTCGCAAGCGAATCGCCGCTATCTCTATTTCGCTCAAAAGGCGGACGTGGAAGGCTATAACGACGTCGCGGCCGTGTTCCGCTCCACCGCCGAGGGCGAGACGGGCCATGCGCATGGGCATCTCGAGTTCCTGGAAGGCGTGGGCGACCCCGCGACCGGCCTGCCGATCGGCGGCACCTCCGACAATCTCAAGGCGGCCGTCGCCGGCGAGACCCACGAATACACCGACATGTATCCGGGCATGGCGCGCTCGGCGCGCGAAGAGGGCTTTGAGGAGATCGCCGAGTGGTTCGAGACGCTGGCCAAGGCCGAGCGTTCGCACGCGGGCCGTTTTCAGCGCGCCCTCGACGATCTGAAGTAATCGAGCCGGCGATCGGAAATCGTCAAACGGTTTCCGCTTGACCGGCGGCGTCATGGCCGGCCTTGTGCCGGCCATCCACGTCGGCCAGCTCCGGCGTGTCCGGAACGAGCCGCGCGGCCCGGTTCGCGCGACATCTCACTGAACGCTTCGGCGTCTCGGCGTGGATGGCCGGGACAAGCTCGGTCATGACGGTTGGCTGGAAGCCGCCGCCGACTACCCCCTGATCAGCAAAGAGAAGGACGAAGATGCGGGAAGGCAGCCTCGAGGCCCCGACGCGGCATCCGCTGGATTGGCGCAGCGAGGATTTTTATGACGAAGCGAAGCTCGACGCCGAAGTGCGGCGCGTCTTCGACATTTGTCACACCTGCCGGCGCTGCTTCAACCTGTGCGACAGTTTCCCGAGGCTCTTCGATCTCGTCGATAATTCCAAGAGCGGCGAGCTCGACACCGTGGCGAGCGGCGATTTTGCTCCGGTCGTCGACGCCTGCACGCTCTGCGACATGTGCTTCATGACGAAGTGCCCTTACGTCCCGCCGCATGAGTTCAATATCGACTTTCCGCATCTGATGCTGCGCTACCGCGCCGTCGAAGCGAAAAAGAACGGCGTCTCCTTCGCGGATCGCACGCTCGCCGAGACCGACCGCAACGGCAGAATCGCGACGAAAATCTCTAGCGTCGCCAATTGGGCGACGGCGATCGGCAACAGGCTGACGCGCAGCCTCGCGTCGCGCTTCTTCGGCATAAACCCGCAGGCCGCGCTGCCGCCTTTCGCAGACGAAACGCTTCAAGCCTTTGCGGCAAAGAGCCTGCCGCAGCCAGCCGTCGCCGCGCCGGCCAAGGCGCGTAAGGCCGTGCTTTATGCAACCTGCTACGGCGATTTCAACGAGACCTCGATCGGCAAGGCGGCGGTCGCTGTGCTGGCCAAGAACGGCGTCGAGACGAAGGTCGTGCATCCCGGCTGCTGCGGCATGCCGAAGCTCGAACAGGGTCTCATCGATGAAGTCGCCGAGAGCGCGAAGACAGTCGCCAAGGCCTTCGCGCCTTATATCGCGGAGGGCTACGCGATCGTCGCGCCGGTGCCCTCCTGCGCGTTGATGCTGAAGTTCGAGTGGCCGCTCATCTTGCCGGAAGACGAGGATGTGAAGCGGCTCTCGGCCGCCACGCGCGATCTCTCCGAATACATCGTCGATATCGCGCAAAAGGAAGGGCTCGCCGAAGGTTTGCAGCCCATCGACGGCGGCGTCGCCTTCCATGTCTCCTGCCATTCGCGCGCGCAAAACATCGGCCAGAAGGGCGCGGAGCTCTTGCGGCTCGTGCCGGGCGTGAATCTCTCCGTCGTCGAGCGCTGCTCGGGACATGGCGGCGCCTGGGGCTGCAAGGGCGAGCATTTCGAGATCGCGCTCAAGGTCGGCAAGCCCGTGGCGCGCCAGATCGCGGGCGCCGGCAAGAAGTATCTGGTTTCGGAATGCCCGCTCGCCGGAACGCATATCGAGCAGGGCGTCGAGCGCATTGCGAGCGAGGGGCAGCCGAAGCCCGAACGTCTCGCGCATCCGATCGAGCTTCTGGCGCGCGCTTACGGCGTCGCGGGTTAGGGCCAAAGCGAAAGGCGCTGACGCGCTTCCGGGGTTGGCGACGCCGCCCTTCCGGAAGCGGCTTGCGCGACGCGAGAGGCCCCCGGGAGACGCCGATTTGAGCGACGAGTTTCTCGGTCATCCCAAAGGGCTGGCTTTTCTCTTCGGCTCGGAAATGTGGGAGCGCTTTTCCTATTACGGGATGCGCGCGCTCCTCGTGCTTTACATGGTGGACTATCTGCTCAAACCCGAGCGCGTGGAGCATGTGCTCGGTCTCGCCGCGCTCAAGCAGATGTTCGAGACCCTCTCCGGTCCGCTGGCGGCGCAGCCTTTCGCTTCGCAAATCTATGGGCTCTACACCGGTCTCGTCTATCTCACGCCGATCCTCGGCGGATGGCTCGCGGATCATGCGTGGGGGCGGCGACGCACGATTGCGCTGGGCGCCGCTCTGATGGTCGTGGGCCATTTCCTGATGGCCTATGAGCCGGCGTTTCTTTTCGCTCTCCTACTGATCGCGCTCGGCTGCGGCGCCTTCAAGCCGAATATTTCCATTCAGGTCGGCGAGCTCTACGTGGCCGCTGACGCGCGGCGCGACCGCGCCTATTCCATTTTCTATCTGGGGATCAACATCGGCGCCTTTCTGGCGCCGCTCGTTTGCGGAACGCTCGGCGAGACGGTCGACTGGCGTTACGGCTTTGCTTGCGCGGGCGTGGGTATGGCGATCGGTCTCCTGACCTATCTCGCCGGCCTGCCGAAGCTGCCGCCCGACCGGCCGCAAAGGGTCGAAGACGCCGCGCCGGCGGGATCGGCGGCCGCCCTTCGCAGCGCCATTCTCGCTCTTTCCTTGCTCTTCCCGCCTTCGGCTCTGTTCTGGGCCGCCTTCGAGCAGCAGGGCAACACGATCGTGCTTTTTGCAGAAAAGCTCACGGACCGAAGCGTCGGATTTTTCGGTTGGCGGACGGAAATTCCGGTCACCTGGTTTCAGGCCTTCAATCCGCTGATGATTATTCTCTTCACGCCGATGCTCGTGGAATGGTGGGCGCGCCGCGCCACAGTTGGCGCCGAGCCCTCCACGTTGCGCAAGCTCTCCATCGGCTGCCTCGGGCTCGCCGCGAGCTATCTCATTTTGGCCTTCGCCGCCGCAGGGACGGAGCAGGGCAGGGCGAGCTGGCTTTGGCTGCTTGTCTATTTCATTGCCATCACGCTGTCGGAACTGCATTTCTCGCCGATCACGCTGTCCTTCGTCTCGCGCATCGCGCCCGCCGGATCGCGCGCAATGTTGATGGGCTTCTGGTTCACCTCGATGTTTGTGGGAAACCTGCTCGCCGGGTGGATCGGCGGCTATTGGTCGAAGCTCACGAGCGCGCAGTTCTTTCTATGGGTCTCGACGCTCGGCTTCCTCGCCGCCGCGATCGTCGAAGCCGCGCGGCGGCCGCTGCGAAAAACTCTATCGGCTTCACCTGGGTAGAGAGCGGCGTTTCGGCCGCGAGCGCGCAACTGAAAGGACAGGCTCCTCGAATTTCCACAGCCATTCATTCTTCATTCATCCCTGTCATCGAAAATCGCAGCGAGATCCGCTCCGGGAGGAGCGCGCCTTTGTCACAAAGGAAAAGCCAATGAAAAAAGCTGTGATCGCCGTCTCCCTGGCGCTCGCTCTTTTCTCCGGTTCCGCGACGATCGCGACACCGGCTCGCGCGGGCGACGCGGGCCCGGCTATAGCAGCGGGAATAGGCGGTTTCGCGCTGGGCGCGATCGCCGGCGGGGCGCTCGCGCGCCCTCCCGCCTATTATTATCCGGCGCCCACCCCGGTCTATGTCGCTCCGCCGCCGCGCTGCTGGACCGAAAGCCGTCCGGTCTTCGACGAATATGGCTATGTGGTCGGCTACCGTCCGCGCCGCATTTGCGAGTAAGCGAACCGGCGAGCGGCTTCAGCCCACGATCAGCGCCTGTAATGAACTCCAGCGCCTCCATCGACGCACGCGATCCTCGCCGACTAAGCTCACGGCGCCCGCATCTAGGGCGACGCCGAACATGGCTCGCGCGCTGTGGGCGAAACGAATCGCGGTGAGCGCTATCTGACGACGGTTATCGGTCTGAATTTCGGATTTTCGATTTCACAGCGGCCTCGGCGCCAGCAGAGCGGACCCGCCTCGGGGCGAGCAGATCGGGAAAAGCTTGGCCATTTTTCGCCCAGTTTCGGAAACGGTTAAGGAAGGCCTCGGAGAAAATATCGGGCGCCGATGAATTTATGGTGCAGGAGGCGCGGCGCTTCTGGAAGCAGATACGCCTACGGCGCCTCGATGAGCGCTCAATTCACCGGCAATATCGGCCGCGTCGGCGCGAACTATCACTTGGATATTGGCGGACCCGCGCCGGCGCTCGCAAAATATTGATCAAGCGGAAGGGGTTTCTCGGCTCTCGAACGCCCGGCCTTTGCTCCAGGGCCGGGCGTTTTTGTCGGGCGCAGCTTCGGTCTGGCCGGCGCGCACCGACCCCGCCGCTTGCGCCTGCAAAAGCGCCAGCTTCTTCTTCGGCGCGGATCGATCGGCGTTCGCTTGGCGTCGCCCTCGCGACTGCGCCCTTCACGATCGCTGGAGCTTTCTGGACCCGGTCCTATGTGTATCAGCCTGTGGGGGGACCTGGGAGAAACTGCAATGGAACGTCGTGAATTCATCGCCACGCTCGGCGCGGCGACCGCAGTCTTAGCTGCTCAGCCCGCGTTCGCTCAGGAGAGCGCAGCGGCGCATCATATGCATCCGCCCAAATACAAGGCCCTGAGCGACGCCGCGGGAAAATGCGTCCTCGAAGGCGACAATTGCCTGCGTCACTGTTTCGGCATGCTGTCGATGAACGACGCGAGCATGGCGGGCTGCACCACCGCGTCCTTCGACACGATCGCCGCCTGCCGCGCTCTCGAGAGCCTGGCCGCCGTCAACTCATCCGCGGTTCCGGCGCTGGCGAAGGTTGTCGAGAACATCTGCCTCGCCTGCAAGAAGGAATGTGACAAGTTCCCGCAATATACGGAGTGCAAGGAATGCG
>Ga0335078_10004030_pt1 | contig 21821 bp, 23 predicted proteins | sample Lox_Sample_32_FD_206711 | JGI IMG/M metagenome (GOLD analysis project Ga0335078, IMG submission 206711) | Soil microbial communities from Loxahatchee National Wildlife Refuge, Florida, United States - Lox_Sample_3.2 | ecosystem: Environmental > Terrestrial > Soil > Wetlands | place: USA...
CTGTTGCACGCCGACCTCAAGCGCATCGACCTGACCAAGCGCATCAAGGTGACTGTTCCGGTGCATACCACCGGGGATCCCAAGGGCGTCAAGGTGCAGGGAGGGCTGCTCGAAATCGTCACCCGTGCGATCGAAATCGATTGCCTGCCGGACGAGATTCCGCAGGACTTCACGGTGGATGTCAGCGAGTTGATGATCGGCCAGAGCAAGCGTGCGAGTGACGTCGGCCTCGGTGGCTCCATGAAGCTGGTGGGACCGGGCGACACGGTGATCGCGCACGTGGTGGCTCTGCGCGCCGAAGAACCCGCCCCCGCTGCCGAAGCCCCCGCCGCGGCTCCGGCTGCCGGAACCGCGGCCGCCGAGCCCGAAGTGATCAAGAAGGGCAAGAAGGAAGAAGAGGGCGCCCCCCCGGAAAAAGAAAAAGAAAAAGAGAAGGAAAAGGACAAGGGCAAGAAGAAATAGTTTGCCATGTTCCTGGTGGCCGGTCTGGGGAACCCGGGCGAGGAGTATGCGCTCACGCCGCACAACCTGGGCTTCCTCACCATCGACCGGGTGGCCGAGCGGCATGGCATTCGTGTCACGCGCAGGGATTCGCGGGCGCTCGTCGGAGTGGGCGAGATCGACGGGCAGGCGGTGATGCTGGCCAAGCCGCAAACGTTTATGAACCTGAGCGGCGGCTCGCTCGCGCCGCTCATGGAAAAGCATGCGCTGGATCTGGAGCGGTTCGTGGTGATTTATGACGAATTGGATCTGCCGTGGCTGTCGCTGCGGATCAAGCCGAAAGGCTCCGCCGCCGGGCACAACGGCATGAAATCGCTGATCGCCAGCTTCGGAACCACCGATTTCGCACGCGTGCGCATGGGAATTCACCCGGGCCATCCGGTGAAGGATGGCGCGGAATTTGTGCTGGCGCCTTTCCGGCGCTCGCAAATCAAGGAATTGGATGAATTCCTCGGCTTCGCGGCCGAGGCCGTTCGTTCGATAATCGCCGAGGGCGTCGAAAAGGCCATGACGAAATTCAATCGTCGCGCCCCAGGCTTACAAACAGAGGAAGCATGAGGATTTACGAAGAGCTGTTCATCGTGAAGCCCGATGCTCCGGAAGAGGAAGCCGACCAGTTCGTGGAACAGTTGCGGACTCAGTTGACCTCCGCCGGGGCAACGGTAGACAAAGTCGAAAAATGGGGCAAGCGCAGGCTGGCCTACAGGGTAGACAAATATCGGGAAGGCTCCTACGTGCTGTTTCAATTCACAGCCCAGCCCGAGGCAGTTAAGGAACTGGAGCGCCGTCTGCGGGTTTCGGACCTGGTGCTGAAGTATCTCACGGTCCGGATCGACCAGGTGCTGAAGCGGCTCGAAAAGCGGAAGAAGTCCCGCGACAAGCGGGCCACCCGCCGAGCCACCGCGGCTCCAGCCACTCCGGCGCCGGCGCAGCCATCGCTGGCGCAGCAATTGGAAGGGTCGGGCGTGGCAAGCGCTCCGGCGATGCCGGGAATGCCGGGCCAGCCGAGGGAGAGTTAAGCCATGCCGGAATCCAAAGGAAGACCGGGCAGCGCCGCGCAGCGGCCCACCGGCGGCGACAAGACCGTCGCTACCCAGAAGAAGCAGTATTTCCGCCGCAAACGGGTCTGCCGCTTCTGCGTCGAGAAAATTGACGATATCAATTACAAGGACGTGAAGCTTTTGCACGCGTTCGTCGCGGAGCGGGGCAAGATCATTCCGCGCCGCATCTCGGGCGTTTGCGCGCCGCACCAGCGCCGCCTGACAGATGCCATCAAAAAAGCCCGGAACATCGCGCTGCTGCCGTTTGCGGCGCCTATCTAGAGGCGGGAGGAAATCTTATGGAAGTCATTCTCAGAGAAGACATCGAAAAACTGGGCAACCGGGGCCAGGTGGTGAAAGTGGCGCCCGGTTACGCCCGCAATTTCCTGCTGCCCAAGCGGCTGGCGGTCCTGGCGACCGAAGGCAACAAGAAGATCGTGGAGCAGGAACGGCAGGCTTACGTGCGCCGGGAGGCCAAGCAGCAGGATGAAGCGCAGGACCTGGCGAAGCAGCTTACCGGTGTCACCGTAACCATCGCGCAGAAGTCCGGAGAGAACGACCAGTTGTTTGGCTCAGTCACGGCCAAAGACGTGGCCGACGCCCTGGCAGCGAAAAACTTCACCGCTGTCGACCGGCGGAAGATCCAGTTAGACGAACCCATCAAGCAACTGGGCGAGTACAAGGTCGCGGTCAAACTGCACAAGAATGTGACCGCCGAGGTTACAGTGGTGGTGGTCAAAGAGGAGTAGTTTCGCGGGAGAGGGAAGGGAGACGACAGGGCCTGGCCGCGTGGATGGTTTTCCGCCGGCCAACGGCCCGGCTCCCCGGCTCAGCCGGCCGCCGGTGCCCGCCGATTGCAATGAGCCGGCCGTTTTCAGCCCGCGGCGCGGACCGGCAACAGCGCCTTCCAGGTCCCTCTGAAATCGCCCGGGGAATCCGCCAGAGGTGCGACCACGAGGAGAATGGCCGTCCGGGAGAGTCTCATACGCGCGCCAGGCGGCGGTGCTCCTTCAGAATGCAGTGATCCATGACCACCGCGAGTCCTGCCTCGCGTGCACGCCGCGCAGCCGCTTCGTGCACCACGCCCTCCTGCATCCAGATCAGTTTAGCGCCTTTGCGGATGGCGGCCTCCACAATCTCCGGGACAAATTCGCTCCGCCTGAAGATATCCACAATATCCATGGGTTCCGGCACCGAGTCCAGGTCGGGATAGCTTCGTTCCCCCAGCACCTCGGTCTCAAACGGATTCACCGGGATGATGCGGTAACCGGCGTGCTTGAGGTACTCGGCTACGCCGTGGCTGGGCCGGTAACGCTTGTGAGAAAGCCCGACGACACAAATGGAGCGGGCGGAGGCAAGAATCTCAGCAACCTGGCTCATGCGCCTTCCGTTGCACGCCGAGGCTCCGAACGGGTCAGCGCGCGTTTGAGTTTTTGCACTTCCTCGGCCGTCAGGTAGCGGAAGTCTCCGGGCTTCAACGGGCCCAGTTCCAGCGGCCCAATACGTACCCGCTTCAGTTTCTCCACCAGCCGTCCGAAATGCTTGAACATGAGGCGGATCTGCTGGTTGCGGCCCTCGAACAGCCGGACCTCGTACCACGGGTTCCCGGCCTCGCGCACCAGCTTCAAGCCTGCCGGAAGGGTACGCCGGCCGCCCAGCGGGACGCCCTCGCGGAAATTCTGCTCCTGTTCGCTCGAAAGCGGACCATTCACTTTCACCAGGTAGGTCTTCGGCAAATGGGTGGCGGCCGACATGATGGCGTTGGCGATTTCGCCGTCATTGGTCAGCAGCAGCAGGCCTTCGCTGTGATAATCCAGGCGGCCCACGGGGTAAACCCGTTCCTTCACTCCCTTAAGCAATTCCACTACCGTAGCCCGGCCCTGGGGATCGGAGAGAGTAGTGACCGTGTTGTTCGGCTTGTGGAGCGCGATGTAGACGAGGCGTTTCGGCGCGTGGATCAGGCGCCCGTCCACTTTGATGTGGTCCCGTTCGAGATCGGCTCGTGAGCCGAGTTCGGTGATGACTGCGCCGTTGACGGTCACTCGGCCTTCCGTGATCAACCGCTCCGCCTGGCGGCGGGAGGAGACCCCGGCGTGCGACAGAATCTTCTGCAGGCGCTCTTCCGCCATCACGGTTCCTGGCCGGAGAAGGGATCGGTGGCGGGCGGCTCGGGCGCCGGCGCCGCCGGTTCCGCCGCTACGGACGCAGCCTGCACGGGTGCTGCCTCAGATGCCGGCTGTGCGGCCGCCGCATCGCCAGCCTGTTCCGGCGGGGCCTCGGCGTCCGCAGGCGGCGCCTCACCTTCGGAAAGAGCCATCCGGCGAATCTCCTCGAACTCTTTGAGAGAAGGCAGTTCGCTCAGGTCCCTCAATCCGAACTGGATCAGAAAATCCTTCGTGGTCCTGTAGAGGATGGGCTTGCCGATCACGTTCTTACGCCCGGCCACGGCGATGAGCTTGCGATCGAGCAGCGTTTTCAAAACTCCAGCGCCCTGCACGCCGCGGATCTCCATGATCTCGGGTGCGGTCACCGGCTGCTTATAGGCGATCACGGCCAGGGTTTCGAGCGCCGGTAGCGAGAGCTTCAGAGGGGGCTTCAGGCTCTTGACGAAGCTGCGCACACCCTCGTGATGCTCCGGTTTGGTGGCCATCTTGTACCCGCCGGCAACCTCCCGGATGGTGATGCCATGCTCCGGCTTATCGAATTCGGCGGCGAGTTGATCGAGAATCGCGCGGATGCGCTCCGACGGTTCGCGCAACGCGGCCGAGATCTGCGCCAGGGTCAGCGGTTCTTCCGCTACGTAGATGATGGCTTCCAACACAGCACGCAGTTGGGCATCTTCCACCACGGGGACGGCCGGTGCGCCGGCCAGAATCTCCTCGACGGAGGTTCCGGCGGCTTCGCCCGCAGGTTGAACCGGAGAGATTGCGTCGTCGGCGCCGGGGCCGGCTTCTTCCATACGCGGAGCAGCTTCGGCGGGCGAATCGAGGTTGGCGGCCGGCGTATCGGGCGATGCTGCGGAACCGGCGCCTTGGGTATCAACCGGTTCGAGCGGCGCTTCGATGGCCCGTTCCAGAGCGCCGGCACTTTCCTCGGGAACCTCGGGAAGCGGGGGTGTTTCCAGTTCTTCCATGCTCAGATGTAATCGTTCTCGATCGCCGCGATGGGCTGGCCGCCGGCGAAGACGGCATCGAAATGGGTGTGCCGCAGCAGCGCGATCTCGCCAAACAGGTCTTTCTGCGTAACCATCACGGCCTGCATCCGCACCATCTCCAGCACCGCGAGAAACAAGGCGATCATGGCGCGCCGGGTGCGCTGCTGCTCGAAGATCCGCAGGATGAACACGGGCTGGTCCGGCCCGCTTTCCTGGAACTTCTCCTTTAAATAGCGGATCATATCCGCCACCGTCACATCACCCGATTCCACTTCATACACGGGCCGTGTCTTGGCGCGCTCCAGCAACTCGCCGAAGGCCTTAACGAGGTCGAAGAGCGTGATCGCGAGGCCGGGATCGTCGTCCTCGCCGGCGAACGCTTTGACCTGCGGGTTCGACCAGACGTTCTCTTCGATGATGCGTTTCTGCTGCAACATCTCGGCCGCATTTTTAAAGCGTTCGTGCTCCAGCAGGCGTTTGACCAGCTCCTGGCGTGGATCATCTTCGCCGTCCTCCGCGCCGGCAAGAGCCGGATCGCGCGGCAACAACATGCGGGACTTGATATGGATCAGGGTGGCCGCCATGTAGACGAACTCGGCGCCGAGGTCGATATCCATTTCCCGCGCCTTCTCCATGTAGGCGAGGTACTGCGCGGTGATGGTAGCGATGGGGATGTCCTTGATATCCACCTGCTGTTTGCGGATCAGGTCCAACAGGAGGTCCAGGGGTCCCTCATAATGCTCCAGGTGGATATTGAGAGGAGACGAAGACACCGTCTTTCACGATAACACGCCACGGGCCCACCCCCCCTTACCGTGGGCCAGCGGCTGGAGGCCGGGAGATCCGAAACGTGGTTAAAATAGTAGCGCCGGGCGCGGCTGAGGCACGATTCGCCGCGAAACGCCGCGAGCCGGCCCGCGCGCCCAGTTCTCTTTCCGCCGGTATCAGGCGAGGTCGTAGCGATCGAGGTTCATCACCTTGCTCCACGCGGCCACGAAGTCCCTCACAAAAGCCTCTTTCGAGTCGTCACACGCATAGACTTCCGCGATTGCCCGGAGCTGGGAATTCGAACCGAAGATGAGGTCCACACGGGTACCGGTCCACTTGAGTTCCCCGGTTGCGCGATCGCGCCCCTCAAACACGCCTTCGTTTGTGGGGGACGGTTGCCACCTGGTATTCATATCGAGCAGGTTGACGAAGAAATCATTCGTCAGCGTTTCGGGGCGTTTGGTGAAGACGCCGTGTTGAGAATCGCCGGAATTGGCATTGAGAACGCGCAGGCCGCCGACCAGGACCGTCATCTGGGGAGCTGTCAACGTAAGCAACTGCGCGCGGTCCACCAGGTGTTCCTCAGCCGATATTCCCTTTGACTTCCCGAGGTAATTGCGGAACCCGTCTGCTTTGGGCTCCATTACGGCGAATGAGTGCACGTCCGTCTGCTGCTGCGAAGCATCCGTGCGCCCCGGAGCGAAGGGAACCTTCACCTCGTGCCCCGCTCTCTTCGCAGCCTCCTCGACGGCCGCGCAGCCGCCCAGGACGATCACGTCAGCCAGGGAGACCTGCTTTGCTTTTCCATTGGAACGCGGCGCGCCGGAATGCGAGCTGTTGAAATCCTTCTGGATCGCTTCCAGCGTTTCGAGAGCCTTTGCCAGTTCGGCCGGCTGGTTGACTTCCCAATCCTTCTGCGGCGCGAGCCGAATGCGCGCTCCGTTCGCTCCACCGCGCTTGTCGGAGCCGCGGAACGTCGCGGCCGACGCCCAGGCAGTCCTGACCAGCTGCGAAATCGACAGTCCAGAGGCAAGAATCTTGGCTTTCAGAGCAGCAATGTCCCGCTCGCCGATCAATTTATGGTCTACCGCGGGAAGGGGGTCCTGCCACAGTTGCGGCTCTTTGGGAACGAGCGGTCCCAGGTAGCGCGGGAGAGGGCCCATATCGCGGTGCGTCAGCTTGAACCACGCCTTGGCGAACGCGTCCGCGAACTCCTGCGGATGATCGTAGAAGCGCTTCGCGATCGGTGCATAAATCGGGTCCACCTTCAGGGCGAGATCGGTCGTGAGCATCATCGGGGCGTGGCGCTTCGAGGGATCCTGGGCATCGGGAACAGTGCCAGCGCCTGCGTCGCCCTTCGGCTTCCACTGATTCGCGCCGGCCGGGCTCTTGGTCAGTTCCCACTCATAGCCGAACAGGTTTTCGAGGTAGTTGTTGCTCCACTTTGCGGGGGTTGTGGTCCATGTGACCTCCAGCCCGCTGCCGATCGTCTGGTCGCCGTTGCCCCTGCCAAAGGTGTTCTTCCAGCCCAGCCCCTGCTCCTCGATGGGGGCCGCTTCGGGTTCCGGGCCGACATACTGAATCGGATCGGCGGCGCCGTGGGTCTTGCCGAAGCTATGGCCGCCGGCAATCAGCGCCACGGTTTCCTCGTCATTCATGGCCATGCGGGCGAACGTCTCGCGGATATCGTGCGCGGCGGCGGCCGGATCCGGCTTTCCGTTGGGTCCTTCCGGATTGACGTAAATCAGGCCCATCTGAACCGCGGCGAGAGGATTGTCGAGTTGGCGCTCGCCCTGGTAGCGCTCGTCGGCCAGCCATTTGCCTTCGGGTCCCCAGAAAATGTCCTCGTCGGGCTCCCAGACGTCTTCACGCCCGCCGCCGAAACCGAAAGTTTTAAACCCCATCGACTCCAAGGCGACATTGCCGGCCAGAATCATCAGATCGGCCCAGGAGATTTTCCGGCCGTACTTCTGCTTGATCGGCCAGAGCAGCCGGCGCGCCTTATCCAGGTTCACATTGTCCGGCCAGCTGTTGAGCGGCGCAAAGCGTTGTGTGCCGTGGCCGGCTCCGCCGCGGCCATCGCCGATGCGATAAGTTCCGGCGCTGTGCCAGGCCATTCGGATGAATAACGGCCCATAGTGGCCAAAGTCGGCCGGCCACCACTCCTGCGACGCTGTCATCAAGGCATGGAGGTCTTTGATCACGGCATCCAGGTCGAGGGTCTTGAATTCTTTCGCATAGCTGAACTGCTTGCCCATAGGGTCCGAAAGAGGGGAGTGCTGGTGCAGGACCTGCAGGTCCAATTGGTTCGGCCACCAGTCGGCATTCGTGAGCCCGGCCCGTGTGTGTCTGTGGCCGTTGGCTGCTACCGGGCATTTTCCTTGGGTTGGCAAGTTCTGCTGCTGATGCTCGGGGACAGCCGCCCCCACAGCGGTAGCGAGTTCGTTCTCCATCTTGATTCTCTTATCCTCCTTTGAATTAGTCCAAAAACTGCGGCGCAATCCGCACTCGTGCTTTATTCGTGATTCGCGCAATCGCCGCCGGCCACGCTCTTCTGGAGCGGGCCATTCGTCCGGTTTCTATTATGCGCCTGCGACACCGAACGGGAAGCGTGCCGCGGAGCGCATTGCGTGCAAAGCCCCCGGAAAATGAGTTCGTATTCGCGAAGAATCCGCTTGCCGAGGGATCCCGAAGCAGGCTCGGGCACGTCGTACCACTCCATGTCCTCGACATTGCCGCAGCGGTCGCAGATGAAGTGGTGATGCCGCGCGCCCGTCGCGTCGAACCGCGCCGCGCGGCCTTCGACGGCCACTTCGCGCACCAGACCCGCCTGCACCAGGTCCCGCAGATTGTTATATGTCGTTGCCCGGGAACAGCGCGGGTCCACGCGATTCACGGCTGTGAAGATTTCCGCCGCCGTGGGATGCCGGCTCTGTTCCATCAGGAATTTCATCACGGCGTAGCGCTGCGGAGTACACCGCAGCCCGCTGCCCTCCAAGGACCGCTTAATCCCCTCAGCGTCCATGAAGAGTTTAGATTATATCTAATATGAAATTTTGTCAAGATTCTCGGAATCTGGGAATCTGGGCTGCTGCCGCCAGCCACGAGGGCAGTGGCAACAGATTGACGCCAATGATGAGGCGTTTTCCCCAATTGTGAGGCGTTCCCAAACTATCCGCCGCCTCGCGCAATTGCGTTCAGGCGCTCGCGCCCGGTAGGTCCGGACACTACTCCGCCCCTGGCAAATTGGCCGGCGTGCCGTACGCAAAGTCGAACCGCGGCCGAAGTGCCTGCCGGATCAGATCCAACTCTCGAAACTTCACGCTTTGATCTTTGGACGCGCAACGTGGTCAACTTGTTGGCCTTGTTGCTTTATGCCCGCCCGCCGCCGCGCCCCGTTCCCTCGGCGCGGCCAGTAGAAGCCTGAGCGGTCATCGAATCCAGAATCTATTTGTCAGAGGGAGCGTAGTATCCCTGCCGCCAGTGCAGCTTGAGGGCGGACACGCCGGCCGGCTGTGTCACCTTTACCTGCACGGTGTGGTATTTGCCGTCCCGCACCTGGTCCTTGGGATAATAGGCGAGCACATACTGGTTGCGAAGCTCGATGGCAATGCGCGCCGCCACACTGGGCAAGTCGCTGGAGATGGTGGCCGCGAATGCCCGCCCGCCGGTCTGGGTGGCGATTTCCGACAGCAGCCGCGGCCCGGACACTTCCTCCGGAGTCAGAGCCAGCGAGAGTATCGGATCAAACACACCCATCGCGTAGATTTCCACGTCGGCTTCCCGGACCAGAGATTCGATTTGCGCCGCGGTATAGGTGCTGTGGTTGTCGCCGCCGTCCGAAACGATGACAATCGCCTTGCGCGCATTCCTGGCGCTCTTCATTTCGTTCAGGGAGAACTTGACCGCATCCAGCAGGGCGGTCAGCCCGCGTGGCTGCACATTCTGAAGGGCACTGCGAATCTCGTCCGGATGGCTGGTGAAGCCGACCGGGAGATCCACCTTGTCGTTGAATTCCACCAGGAACGCTTCGTCGTCCGGATTCAGGGTTTTGAGGAACAGCGACGCAGCGTCGCGCGAGGTGCTCATCTTGAAATCCATGCTGCCGCTGGTATCGAACGCCAGACCGACGGACAGAGGGACGTCCTCACCTGAGAAGTGAGCGATAGGCTGTTCCACCCCGTTATCGATGAGCCGGAAGTCGTCCCTGCGCAGGCCGAGAACGAACCGGTTCATGGTATCGGTCACGGAAACCGGGATCACCACCAGATTCGTATCGGCACGAAAACTGGGCTGTCCGGCGGGCGCCGCGTCCTTGGCAGCCGGAGATGCGGATTGGCCGGGGCCGTTTGTCTGGCAGAGCACAAAACCCGCAAAGAAGGCCGCTATCGCCACCCCCCGCGCCGCACAGACGATGTGAAAACTGGTGCCGGACGCCCGCACGATACCGCCCCAACCACTGCGAGTTTAGCAGATTCCGCCGGTCCCGCTGTGGACGCGTTGACACTCTGTGGAAAAGAACGATCAAGGGAAACACCTGGGGCCAGCGCGGGATCTGTCCCGCATCACCCGCTCCACGGGCGCCGGATCAATATACAGTCGCTCGTCGAAATGGCCGTCGCCGCTCGAAGTGATCCACTTTTGAAAATTCACATCCGCCGCGACTACAGGTTGGCATTGCCCTCCAGGCTACGCCATAAATACCAGCTCGCTACTGTGCAGTAGGGCCGCCATTTGACCGCCAACGCCTCGACCTCCGCCGGCGCCGGCAGCTCCTTCAACCCATAGGCCTTGCGGACGGCGTTGCGGATCCCCAGGTCGCCCGTCGGCAGCACGTCGAGCCGTCTCAGCGCAAAGATCAGGAACATGTGCACCGTCCAGACCCCGATTCCCTTCACCTGGGTCAGCCGCTCGATCACGGCCTGATCCGGAAGCTCTTGGAGTTCCTCGAAAATCAACCGCCTGTCCCGGGTATCCCGCGCCAGGTCGCGGATGTAGTCAGTCTTCTGGGCGGACAGTCCCAGGGCCCGCATGCGGGCCGGCCGCAACTTCAGCACGTTTTCCGGGGTCATGCATTCGTGCACGGCGCCCATCAGCCGGCCATAGATCACTCTCGCGACTTTCCCGCTAAGTTGCTGATTCACAATCGACCTGACAAGCGTTTCGAACCCAGGGGAACGGAACTCGATACGGTAGTCGCCGACCTGGTCGATGATCTCCGATAATATGGGATCGCACTGGCGGAGGTGTTGAATGGCTTCTTTCATGCTGAAACAATCCGGCTCTGGAGTACGTCAGCCCTATTGTACCGGCATGCGTACTTATCCCGTTCTGCTTCTGTCGATTGCCCTGGGGGGGTCGAACGGTCTGCTGGCTCAGGGCCAACCCCCTCAAAAGAAAGCCGATGCGGACCAGGATCTGCCGGCGACCATCAGCGTGAACGTGGACGTGGTCAACATTCTGGCCTCCGTCCGCGATAAACGCGGCGGCCTCGTGCCCAACCTCGAGCAGAAGGACTTCACCGTATTCGAGGACGGCAAGGCTCAGACCATCAAGTACTTCACCCGCGAAACCGATCTGCCCCTGACCATCGGGATGCTGGTCGATACCAGCGGTAGCCAGCGCAATCTGATCGATATCGAACGGAACGCCGCCTCCGCCTTTTTCACCGAAGTTCTGCACAAGAAGGACGAGGCATTCCTGATCCAGTTCGGCGAAGAGGCCGAGCTGCTCCAGGATTACACCAGCTCCGCTCGTCTTCTGAACCAGGGCCTCAATCAATTGCGTCCCAGTTCCGGCGTCGGCGGTCTTCAGCCGGGACCGGTCCCCACCGTGGGCGGTCCGCGCGGGACCGTCCTCTACGATGCCATCTACCTGGCGGCCAGCGACAAACTGAAGGGCGAGGTCGGGCGCAAAGTGATCGTGGTGATCACAGACGGCGTGGACGAAGGCAGCCGCCTCACCATCAATCAGGCCGTCGAAGCCGCCCAGAAATCCGACGCCGTCATCTACAGCATCGAGTATTCCGATCCGCGCGCCTACGGCGGCATGTTCAACTTCGGCGGCAACGCCGGCGACAGCTATCTGCACAAGATGTCCGACGAGACCGGCGGGCATGTTTATCGCGTGGACAACCGGCACCCTCTGGACGCCGTCTTCAAGGAATTGCAGGACGAGATGCGCAGCCAGTATTCGATCGGCTACACTCCGACCAACGACACCAAGGACGGTTCCTACCGCAAGCTCGAAATCAAGGTGGCCAGCAAGGAAATGAAGGTGCAGGCCCGCAAAGGCTACTATGCCATCAAGCCCGAGACGCGCTAAGCGCCAAGCCGCTTTTTGCGCTCGCTAAAGTAGCTTTCGAGAGCTGCCTTTAACGGCGGCATGGGGTCAATCCCCACCCGTTCCATTTTGGCGTTCGACAGCGCCGAATACTTTGGGCGGCGCGCGGCGGTACGGTACTCCCTTTCGTTGGTGGCGAGCAGCAGCGGCTGCAAGCCGGTGGTCTCGAAAATGAGCCGCGCAAATTGAAACCACGAAACCGGAGACCCACCGCCTACGTGGAACAGCCCGGTCTGATCGCGTTCCACCAGGTCGATCGTGCGCGAGGCCAGCAGCGGCGCAAACGTCGGCGACGCCACATGGTCCTCCACCACCCGGATCGGATTCTTCGAGGCGGCCAGCCGCAGCATCACCTCGACAAAATTGCCGCGCGCATTGGCCAGCCCGCCGGGGCCGAAAACCCCCGATGTCCGCACTACCAGCACGCGATCCAGGTACGCCTGGGCGTATAGTTCGCCGGCCAGTTTCGACACCGCGTACGCTCCCAAGGGATGCGGCAGATCGTCTTCCGCGTAAGGATGCCGGGCCTGCCCGTCGAAAACGTAATCGGTGGAAAAATGGACCAACCGCGCATCCACCTGGCGGCATGCCAGCGCCAGGTTGCGGACGGCCAGGCCGTTCACCAGAAAGGCCGCCTGGGGCTCCTGCTCCGCCACGTCCACCTGGTTGTAAGCCGCGGCATTAAAAACCACTTCGGCGTCGTACTGAGCCAGCGCCTTCTCCACTGCCTGGGCGTCGGTGATATCCACCTGGCTGCGATCCCACCCCGTCACGCCGTATCCCCGTGCCCGAAGCTCGCGCACCAGTTCCACTCCGAGTTGGCCGGCGGCTCCGAACACCACCGCTCGATGGATCATAAAACCCACAGCATAGCGCATCGTCAGTCCGCAGTTGCGCTCCATGCCCCCCGGCTTGAGCCGGAGGGTAGGCTGGAGGAAGGCGTAGGGGGCACTTTCGAAGGCAGCCTGCGATGGCCTTCAGAAAGGTCGGCAGCAACGAGGACGACCCAGCGGTGCCGCTTCTGCGATTCCAGTATTCCAGCCGCAGGGCGAGTTGGAGGAGATGCCACCAGGGGAATAACGAGCGGGCGACGTTGTGCCGTTTTGCGGGAACTGCGGGGACTTTGCAGCCAGGATGGAGCGTAGCAACAGCATTCACGGCATGGCGGGGGCGGCGGGTTGACAAAGGGGCCTCCGGGTGCCGAGGCCAGCATGGGTGTAACGCAGCGCGATGTGTGATGTCCTGTCGGGCTCTGCCAGCCGGTCCGAGCGCAGGAGGACGGCGGGTGCGGCTTGGCAGGGCCGCCGGGCGCATGTCGAAATCACATTCAATCGACGCGCCCAATCAATCGAGACTTTGCTCGCAACCCGTCGCAGATCCGGTTACAAAAGGAACTCTGTCCGACGGTCCGAGCCCTACGCCAGGAGCCGCGCCGCCGGTTTCGCGAAGTACGTCAGGATAATGCCGGCCCCGGCGCGCACGATCGACGTCAGGCTCTCCATCATGGCGCGGTCGTGATCCAGCCAGCCGTTCCGGGCGGCTGCCACGATCATGGAATATTCACCGCTCACCTGGTATGCGGCGACGGGGACATTGAAACGCTGGCGCGCCTGGCTAATCAGGTCGAGGTACGGCATGGCGGGCTTCACCATGATCATGTCGGCCCCCTCCTGCAGATCCAGTTCGATTTCCTGCATGGCCTCGCGGCCGTTGGCGGGGTCCATCTGGTAGCTGCGGCGGTCGCCAAATTGGGGGGCCGATTCGGCAGCCTCGCGGAAGGGGCCGTAGAACACCGAGGCAAACTTCGCCGCGTAGGAAAGAATCGGCGTGCGCTCGTAGCCGCTGGCGTCGAGAGCCTTGCGGATGGCCCACACGCGGCCATCCATCATATCGGAGGGCGCCACGATATCGGCGCCGGCGCGGGCGTGGGAAACGGCCGATTTGGCGAGCCACTCGAGGGTGGTGTCGTTGTCCACATCGCCGTCTTTGATGTAACCGCAATGGCCGTGGATGGTGTATTCGCAATTGCAGACGTCGGTGATAATCAGCAGCCCCTTAGTCTCGTGGCGGATGGCGCGGATGGCGCGCTGCACGATGCCGTTTTCGTCATAGGCGCCAGTGGCCATCTCGTCCTTGGATTCGGGCAAGCCGAACAGGATTACCCCGCCGATGCCCAGCGCCTGAACTTCGGCGCACTCTTTGACCAGCTCATCGATGGAAAGCTGGTAGTTGCCGGGCATCGCTCCGATTTCGCGGCGAATCCCCTCGCCCGGGCAGACAAACAGCGGCAGAACGAACTGAGCGGGCGACAGCCGGGTTTCGCGCACCAGGCTGCGGATGGCTTCCGAAGCGCGCAGGCGGCGAAGGCGGTGAGTAGGAAACGGCATCACCCGGATTGTAACGCGCGGCGGGCGGCGATTGGCTCGGCCTGCCTCTCCTGCGGCTCCGCGAAGTAGCGGCGGGCGGATAGCCTCAGCGGCAACGCACCACGGCGGCCGGACGATCTACCCGCACCTTCAGCACGTGGAAGCGCCGGTCGCGGCCCTGGTCTTTCACCGCGACATCGATCCGGCCGCGCGGGCCATCGGCACTCGAAATGACCGGCGGCTCGTCTCTTGTGCGACCAAGGCTCCCGCCGCACATACGCGAGCACGGTCCGCGCCGCGAGGCCGCACGCCGTTATGTTGCCTTGGGCGGCTGCCGCCATCCCAAGACTGCGCTCAGCGCCTTTCGGTAATCGTGACTGGAATCCGAAGGCGAAACGCAATCCGCGTTTCCGGAGGCAGCGTGGCAGCCGCGCCGCGCGTCAGCACCACCGCGCCTGCGCCCACTCCCGCGCCCACTCCGGCTCCGGCGGCGGCGCCCTTTCCACCGCCCGCGAGCGCTCCGATAATGGCGCCAAAAGCCGCCGCACCCCCTATCTTCTCGGCATCCTGGACATGGGTCGGATCCGCGTGCCGGTTGAAGATATCGGTCTCGATGGGCACTGCCTGCCCATCGGAAGTGTGTACGCAGGTGATTGCTACGGCCAGCGACGCGACGCCGCTCACTTTCCCTCCGCGGTCCGCCGCGATCACGAAGCCTTCCACCCGCGCGCCCCGCTCGGCAATCACGAACCCGTCTGCCACCAGCTCTTTTTCGAGCGTGGCCTGGAATGGGTCGCCGGCCTGGTTCCGCTCCGAGGAGAGGCCGTCGACAAGGCGCACCGGAATCAACAAACCGGCGTTCAGCGTCACCCTGTTCGGTTCGGGCGGAGGCGCGGCCTGCGGGATGGTCTCGGGGGCGCCACCTGCGGCGTTCTCCGGGACCGGCGGAGTCGCATTCTCCGCATCGCGGCGCACGGGTGGAAGGGTTGGAGGCGGTGGCTCGGTTTGCAGAGCAGCCCGCTCAGCCACCGAAGGTGAGGTTTCGGACGAAGTCGCGGGTACGGCGGAGGGCGCAGCCGGTTGAGCCGTTGAGGGTGAAGCCGGTGCAACCGCCGGAGGAGCTATCGGGGGCCTGGGGGGCCTGTACGACGGCCATACCCGCGCCACCGCCACTGGCTCCGGGCGCCGCCCCGGTCGCGACTTCACCGGGGTTCGCCGTTGCGAAACGGGCGATGGACGGGTTGCCGCAGGCGCGGTCGCAGAATCCATGCCTGTTACCGCCGGAGCGGGCACCCGGCCGGGCATGGTCGCGGGAGCAGAGGGGGAAGCCACTGCTTCGACCGCCGGCGTAGCGGGTGCCGGCGCTGGAACCGCCTGGGCAGTGGCGGCCGGGGCCGGCGAAGTCGAAGCCGGTTCCACTGTCACTTCCGCCGTCAGCGGACGCTGGCTTTCGGCCACCCGCATGACCACTGCCCCGCACAACGCTCCGGCCACCACCAACAAGCCGATTTGCAGTGGCTTCATCTCACCCAGTCTCCTTCAAAGCCAACTGACGGAGCAGCCCCCCGTTGCGTTTCCCCGGCAGTTCTAGCCTTACCCAACCACCTCCAGAAAAGCCCTTGCCGCATGGCTCAGCGCCCTCCGCGTCGGATAGATCAGCCGGATCTTCCGCTCCACATGCATTTCCTTGACCCGTACCTCGCAGAGCACTTTCTGTTCGATTTCCTGCTCGACGCACATCCGGGGCAGGAACGCCACCCCCTGGTTGTTCTGCACGAGTTTCCGAATCGTTTCGATGGTCGGCATCTCCACCTCCATCGCAAGCGGCACCTTGTAAGCCTGAAATTGCTTGATCACCACATCGCGGTAGGGCGAAACCACGTTGTGGGCGATGAAATTCTCGGCCCCCAGCTCGCTGATGGACACCGTCTTGCGGTGCGCCAGCCGGTGTTTCGGCGAAACCACGAAGGCCAGCGCGTCGGTGTAAATCACCTTCGACCTTATCCGCTCATCCGCGGGATCGTAGCTGATTACCCCCAATTCGAGGTTGCCATCCAGCAGCTCGTCGGGCAGCTTGCTTGAGAGGCTCCGCCGCACCTGCACCTTGATGCGCGGATGCAGTTCCCGGTACCTCTCGATGTGCCGCAGCAGATACAGGGAGGTCGACTCATTGGCCCCGATGATCAGCCGCCCCGCCGAATTGTCCCGCAGCTCCGCCAGCCGGTTGTCGAGCTCCTGTTCGAGGCTCTGAAAACGGCGGGCGTACTCCGCCACCGTCCGCCCGGCATCCGTCAAAAGCAGGTTCTTCGCCGAGCGGTCGATCAGTTTCTCGCCCAGTTCCTGCTCCAGCCGCTGTACCGCCAGCGAGACCGCCGGCTGCGTCCGCAGCAGCTTCTCGGCGGCCCTGGAAAAGCTCTTTTCGGTGGCCACGGTGAGGAAAACCTGCAAAGCGTACAGCTCCATGGCTCCATCATCATAATACGGACTAATGCATACCTCCAAAATTATAAATTTGCCAAATCTATCAAAGGCCCGCATAATTGGCCAAGGTGACCCAATGAGCGAGCGCGTATACATCTTCGACACCACGCTGCGAGACGGCGAACAGTCCCCCGGCTGCAGCATGACCGTTCCGGAAAAGCTCCGCATGGCCCGCAAACTGGTGGAGCTGGGAGTGGATATCCTGGAAGCCGGCTTCCCCATAGCATCCGAGGGCGATTTCGAAGCCGTGGACGCCGTCAGCCGCGAGTTCTCGTGGGCCCACATCGCCGCGCTCGCCCGCTGCTGCACGCTGGATGTGGAGCGCGCCGCCAAATCGCTGGCCCACGCCCGCCGCCCGCGTATCCACACCTTCATTGCCACCAGCGAGATTCATCTGAAGTACAAGCTGAAAAAGACCCGGCAGCAGGTGCTCGATGAAGCCGTGGCCGCGGTCGAACTGGCCCGGCGCCACGTGGACGATGTGGAATTCTCGGCCGAAGACGGCGCGCGCACGGACCCCGATTACCTCGAGCAGGTCTCGCGCGCGGTGGTCGCCGCCGGCGCCCGCACGGTCAATATCCCGGATACGGTCGGCTACTCCAGCCCGAAAGAATACGGCGTCCTGATCGGCCGCATCGCCCGGGCGCTCGGTGATTGCGCCGTGGTCAGCGTGCACTGCCACGACGATCTGGGCCTCGCGGTGGCCAATTCGCTCGCCGCCATCGAAGCCGGCGCCCGCCAGATCGAATGCACCATCAACGGCATCGGCGAGCGCGCCGGCAACTGCTCGCTCGAAGAGATCGTCATGATCCTGAAGACCCGATCGGATGCCTATCCCTATCACACCGGGATCCATACCGAGCACCTCTTCTCGGCGAGCGAGCTGCTGACCTCCCTCATCACCTTTGGCCCGCAGCCCAACAAGGCCATCGTCGGCCGCAACGCTTTCGCGCACGAAGCCGGCATTCACCAGGATGGCTACCTGAAGGAGAAGTCTACCTACGAAATCATCGACCCGCGTTCGGTGGGCGTGCCCGAAGGCCGGCTGGTGCTGGGCAAGCACAGCGGACGCCACGCACTCGGCCAGCGCGCCCGCGATCTCGGCTTCGAGCTGACCCGCGACGAGCTGGACGCGCTTTACCACCGCTTCACGGCCGTCGCCGACCATCGCAAAAAGGGCCTCATGGATGAGGAAATTATTGCCCTGATTCACGCCGAACAGAAAACCATGCGGGTCGCGGCGGATTAAATGAAGCTGAGCGTCCTGGCCCTGCCCGGCGACGGCATCGGCGTAGAAGTCACCCAAGAGGCGGTGCGCGTGCTGCGGCACGTGGCGCAGAAGTGGGATCACACTCTCGAATTGCGCGAGGGACTGCTCGGTGGGATTGCGATTCACCGCACCGGCACGCCGCTCCCGGAGGAAACCCTACGGCTTGCCACGGAAGCCGATGCCACCCTGATGGGCGCGGTGGGCCTTCCCGAATTCGACAACGCTCCGCCCGATAAGCGGCCCGAAAAGGGACTGCTCGGCATTCGCCAGGCTCTCGGCGTTTACGCCAACCTGCGCCCCGTGCGAGCCTGGCGCTCGCAGCTCGATTCGTCTCCCCTGAAAAACCACCTGGTGGAAGGCGCCGACATGATCATCGTCCGCGAACTGACGGGCGGGATCTATTACGGTACGCCGCGCGGCATCTTCGAAAACGGCGCGGAAACGCGGGCGGTCAATACCATGACCTACACGCGCTCGGAAATCGAGCGCGTCTCCCGCATGGCCTTCCAACTGGCCGAGGGGCGTCGCAAGAAAGTAACATCGGTGGACAAATCGAACGTGCTCGAAAACTCGCAGCTTTGGCGCCGTGTAGTGATCGAAATCGCGCGCGAATTCCCGGATGTCGCGCTCGATCACCTGCTGGTGGACAACTGCGCCATGCAGCTCATTCTCAACCCGCGCCGCTTCGATGTGGTGCTGACGGAAAACATGTTCGGCGACATCCTCAGCGACGAGGGCGCGGTGCTGGCCGGTTCCATCGGCATGTTGCCATCCGCCTCGATTGGCGCCCGCCGCCCCTCGGGCGCATGGGCCGGCCTTTACGAGCCGGTGCACGGTTCGGCCCCCGATATCGCCGGGCAGGGCAAGGCCAACCCGCTGGGCGCCATCGGTTCGGTGGGGGCCATGCTCGAGTACAGTTTCGGATTGAAAGAAGAATCGTGCGCGGTCGATACGGCCATTCAGGCTGTGCTTGCGAGCGGCCGCGTCACGGCGGATTTACAACCTTCCGGCGCTCCCGCCACCACCGCACAGGTCGGCGAAGCGGTGTGCGCCGCGATCGGCTGAGCGGGAGCTTACCGGCTCCTGCTCAGCCAGCTTTCAGCCATCGCCTGCATCTTGCGGGGTGGTAGCTGAAACCTGATAGCCTGAAAGAAAACAGCGTTTCCCCCACCGCCCTGGCCGCCACCGCGCCGGGTTCGCAGGGAAGGGGCCGCTGAAAGCGGATAGCTTCTGTTATGCCCACGATCATCGAAAAACTCTGGGATTCTCACGTCGTCCACCAGCAGCCTGGCGCGCCGACGCTGCTCTTCATCGACCTGCACCTGGTCCACGAGGTCACCTCCCCGCAGGCCTTCGACGAGCTTCGCGAGCGCGGCCTGAAGGTCCGCCGGTCTGATCTTACTATTGCCACCGCCGACCACAGCATACCCACGACCGACCGCTCGCTGCCCATCATCGATCCCATCGCCGCCAAACAGCTCGCGCAGCTCGAAACCAACTGCGCCGAGTTCGGCCTGCGCTGCCTTGGCATTCACAGCGACCGGCAGGGCATCGTCCACGTCATCGGCCCCGAGCTGGGCCTCACGCAGCCCGGCATGACCGTCACCTGCGGCGACAGCCACACGGCCACGCACGGCGCTTTCGGAGCGCTGGCCTTCGGCATCGGCACCAGCGAGGTCGGCCACGTTCTGGCCACACAGTGCCTGCTCCAAAGACCTTCGAAAACGTTCCAGGTGAAGGTGGATGGCACGCTCAAACGCGGCGTTTCGGCGAAGGACATCATCCTCGCGCTGATCTCGCGCATCGGCGTCGGCGGGGGCACGGGCAGCGTCTTCGAATATACCGGCAGCGCCATCCGCGCGCTTTCGATGGAGGAGCGGATGACGGTTTGCAACATGTCGATCGAAGGCGGCGCGCGCGCGGGCCTCGTCGCCCCGGACGACACTACTTATCAGTACCTCGCCGGCCGGCCCCATGCCCCGAAGGGCGCGGCGTGGGATGCCGCCATCGCCCGATGGAACCGGCTCCCGAGCGACCCCGGCGCCGTCTACGACCGCAGCCTGTCGATCGATGCCGATTCGCTGGAGCCGATGATCACCTACGGCACCAATCCCGGCATGGGCATGCCAATCACCTCGGCTTTGCCCGAGCCTTCCCAGGTGGCCGACCCGATCCAGCGGGATTCCATCGCCAAAGCCCTCAAATACATGGGACTCGAAGGCGGCAAGCCGCTGCTCGGCCATCCCGTGGACGTGGTTTTCATCGGAAGCTGCACCAATTCCCGCATCAGCGATCTGCGCACCGCCGCCGGACTGCTCAAGGGCCGCAAGGTGAATCCCAAGGTGCGGGTGATGGTTGTGCCCGGCTCCCAGGAGGTCAAGCGCCAGGCCATCGCCGAAGGCCTTCCCGAAATCTTCCGCGATGCCGGCTGCGACTGGCGCGAGCCCGGCTGTTCCATGTGCATCGCCATGAACGGCGATCAGCTTGCGCCCGGCCAATACAGCGTCTCCACCAGCAACCGCAATTTCGAAGGACGCCAGGGCAAAGGCGGCCGCACTTTCCTGGCCAGCCCACTGACCGCCGCCGCCAGCGCGCTCACCGGCGTGGTCACGGACGTGAGGAGCCTGCTATGAAGCCATTCACCAATTTCGAGAGCCGCCTGGTGCCGCTGCTCATTAACAACATCGATACCGACCAGATCATTCCCGCGCGGTTTCTCAAGACGACGTCCAAGCTCGGCCTCGACCGCCAGCTTTTCAACGACTGGCGCTACGACGCCGAAGGCCGGCCGAATCCCGATTTCATCCTGAATCAGCCGCAGGCGCAGGGCGCCCAGGTCCTGCTGGCCGGCGATAATTTCGGCTGCGGCAGTTCGCGCGAGCATGCTCCCTGGGCCCTCACCCAGTTCGGTTTCCGCGCCGTTATCAGCACCAGCTTCGCCGATATCTTCAAGCAGAATTCGCTGAAGAATTCACTGCTGCCGATCGTTGTCCGCGCGGACGCGCATGAAGAGCTGATCGCCGCCCTTGCCGCCGACCCGGCCGCCGTGGTGAAAATCGACCTGGCCAACCAGACCCTCACCACCCCCTCGGGCCGCGCCGTGGTCTTCCCGATCGACAGCTTTTCCAAGCACTGCCTGCTCGAAGGTGTGGATGAACTGGGCTACATTCTGAGCCAGGAATCCGCTATTGCCGCATACGAGTCCACTCACCCCGCGCCCATCCATACGTAAGGTCCGCGGATTCGTCCGAGGAATTCCGATGGTAGAGAGAGGGATCACCACCGGCATGCGAGCCCCATCATCCGCCTGATTTGGCACGCTGCTTCGAGAACCCACGCGCGGATCAGGCGTTGCCAGAGGCTGGGTGGGGCGGCGGGCGTGCGATAAACAATTCGAACGAAACGGGCGGGGCCGGCGTCTAAAGTTCGATGCGCTGGTTAACCATACCGGTCCTGTTTTGTTTCTCCGCCGCTGCGTGGGCGCAATCGAGCGCCGCCGCAGCCAATTCCGCCGACTCCAGGGACGCGCAACGCGCCGGCGAACTGAACATCCCGCAGGTCGTCGAAGCGCTGGCTCTCCCTCCCGGCGGATCGGTCGCGGATATCGGGGCCGGCGACGGATTCTATGAGTTGTTCCTCTCCCCGGCAGCCGGCCCGGAGGGTCATGTTTATGCCGAAGATATCGATGAGAAGGGCGCTATCAAACGGCTGCAGGAGCGCGTCGCCAATCGGCACCTGGCGAACGTCAAAGTCATTCTCGGAACTGCCGACGATCCGAAACTCCCTGGCGCCGCACTGGATGCGGTTCTGATGGTCATCATGTACCACGAGATCGAGCACCCCGAGATCATGCTCGATCACGTGAAAGCCGCGCTCAAACCCGGAGGCCGGCTGGTCAT
>Ga0335078_10004031_pt1 | contig 21817 bp, 20 predicted proteins | sample Lox_Sample_32_FD_206711 | JGI IMG/M metagenome (GOLD analysis project Ga0335078, IMG submission 206711) | Soil microbial communities from Loxahatchee National Wildlife Refuge, Florida, United States - Lox_Sample_3.2 | ecosystem: Environmental > Terrestrial > Soil > Wetlands | place: USA...
CCCCCCGCGACCCCTGAGAGCCGGCCACCAGGAAGATGACCGGGGTGCGCAGCGCGCGGCGGATGCGCCTGGGGTCGAGGCCGGGCATGGTCAGGTCGAGCACGGCCACGGCGTCCGGCCCGCCGGTCAGCTCGGCCAGCGCCTGTTCCGGCGTGGTCACCAGCCGGACCCGCAGCCCGTCCCGGCGCAGGTAGCGGGCCGACATCTCGGCGACCTCCGGCTCATGTTCGGCCAGCAGGACCCAGATGGGCTCAGCCCTGCGCACGGGTCCCGTCATCGACTGTCGGGTCGACGTCGCGGCTCAGCGACTCCCACATTGCGGCCGAGCTGCGCTGGTCCGGGGAGGCGGCGCGGCCAGCGCGGGAGGAACGCTCGAAGCGCGAGGACATGACGGGCCAGCGTGAGCCCCGCCAGACGGTGGCCAGGCCCGCCAGCACGATCACGGCGCCGCCGGCCACGGCCGCCGCGCGCCAGGGCGCGCCGGCCAGGATCACCTGGCCCGGGCCCGCGATGACGATCTCGTGCACGGCGCCCCCGGAGGGCGAGCCGCTGGTCGTCGACCCGCCCAGAGGGCCGGCCAGGGCGCTGGCCCGGGCCGCGGCGAGCACAGCCGAGGCCCGCATCCCGGCCGACGCGGCCACCGCCGCGCCGGCGCCGAGGACGGCCAGCAGGACGCCGGCGGCGCGCCTGGCCACCGACCTGGTGGCGATCACCGCCGCCAGGCAGGCCAGCGCGGCCAGCGCGAGCGCGCTGGCCAGCGGGACGAGCTGCTGGCCGGTGACGGAGATGTCCTGCGCGGGCAGCGGCCGGGGCGGGGTGAAGATGGCATGCGCCCAGGCCTGGCGGACGGCGAGCACGACAAGCCCGGCCCCGGCCGCGGCGGCCAGCAGCACCAGCATGAACTCCCTGCGCGCCGCGGGCATCCAGCTCATTGCTCTTTGAGCAGGACGTCGGCGTCGAAGCAGGTCCGGTCGCCGGTGTGACAGGCGGCGCCGACCTGGTCGACCTTGACGACCAGGGCGTCGCCGTCGCAGTCGAGCGCCACCGACTTCACCCACTGGTAATGACCGGACGTGTCGCCCTTCACCCAGTACTCCTGGCGGCTGCGCGACCAGTAAGTGCACCGGCCGGTGGTGAGGGTGCGATGCAGCGCCTCGTCGTCCATCCAGCCGAGCATCAGCACCTCGCCGGTGTCGTACTGCTGGGCGATGGCCGCGACCAGGCCGGAAGCGTCCCGCTTCAGCCGTGCCGCGATGGCAGGGTCAAGCATCGTTTCCCCTCTCCTCGGGGGTCCGGGGTCGTCCCCCGGGCCAGCACTGCATCGAGACTGCAGCCAGGGTAGCAATGAGCCTACGATCGGCAGGTGAGCTATGCACGGGAGGAGCGCCTCGCGCTGTGCGCGCTGCTCGACGAGACGGGCCCGGACGCGCCGACGCTGTGCGAGGGCTGGACCACCGGTGACCTCGCCGCGCACCTGGTGCTGCGCGAGCACCGCCCGGACGCCGCGGCCGGGGTGGCCGGCGGCCCGCTGGCCGGGTACACGGCCCGCGTGCAGCAGCGGATCAGGGCACGGACCCCGTTCCCCGACCTGGTGCGGATGATCAGGTCCGGCCCGCCCCGGCTGTCGGTGATGGGGCTCCCCGGCGTGGACGAGCACGCCAACGCGGTGGAGTTCTTCGTGCACCACGAGGACGTGCGGCGCGGCGCGCCCGGCTGGGAGCCGAGAGAGCTCAGCAGCGGCGAATCCGACATGCTCTGGCACCGGCTGCGGCTGGCGCGGTTCATGCTCCGCAAGGCGCCGGTCGGCGTTGAGCTGGCCCGGGACGACATCGGCACGGGCGGGACGGACGAGCCGGGCGCGAACGGCCCGGCCTACCGCATCACGGCCAGGAACGCGACCCCCGCGGTCACCGTCGTCGGCAGCCCGGCCGAGCTCACCATGTGGGTGATGGGCCGCCGCACGGCGGCGCGGGTCCGGATGGACGGAATCCAGGCGGCGGTGACCAAGCTCGCCGAGGCGACCTGGTAGGGCCTAGCTGCCCATCTCCCGCTTGAGCCGGGCCAGCTCGTCGTCGATATCCTGGGGCGCGGGCTTGGCGGGGCGCGACGGCTGCGGCGGGTAGGGAGTGGAGACCGGCTCGATGTCGGAGCGGGGCAGCGGTCTGCTGTACTGCTCGTAGTCGCGGTCGCGGACCTCGCGCTCGGCCTTCTTGCCCTCGACTTGCCGCCTGGACTGGGCCATCTTGACGGCGACGAAAACGCCGCCCGCCACGAGCGCAGCGATCACGAGGTAGGTCACGGCGGTGATGATGAAGTGCATCACCGAGCCGACGACCAGGAACGCGATCAGTATGCCGACCCCGATGGCGGCGACCTTGAACCAGCGCATCCGCCGAACCCCTCTCGACGAGCATCTTCTCGAAAAGATCTGCCAAACACGATATTACCCGACTGTCAGCTCCCCGCGCCCCGGCCATGACGCCGGGGCCCATTACGCTGAGGCCATGCACGCACTCGGCATCGATATCGGCGGCTCCGGCATCAAGGCAGCTCCCGTGGACGTGGCCACGGGCAAGTTCGTCGTCCCCCGGCAGAAGATCGCCACCCCGCGCCCGGCGCTGCCGGACGATGTGGCCGGCGTGGTGAAGCAGCTCACCACCTCCTTCAGCTGGTCCGGACCAGTCGGCATCACCTTCCCCGGCGTGGTCACCGACGGCGTGACCAGGACCGCCGCCAACCTGGACCCGGCCTGGATCGGGGTGGACGCGGCCGCGCTGTTCAGCAAGGCCACGGGCAGCCAGGTCCGGGTGCTGAACGACGCCGACGCGGCCGGCGTGGCCGAGATAACGTTCGGCGCGGGGATGGGCGAGATGGGCACCGTGCTGATGCTGACGTTCGGCACCGGGATCGGCAGCGCGCTGTTCACCCGGGGCGTGCTGGTGCCGAACACCGAATTCGGGCACATCGAGATCCGCGGTCACGATGCCGAGACGCGCGCGTCCGAGCGCGCCAAGGACCTGGGCGACCTGAGCTGGGGCAAGTGGGCGGGCCGGGTCGATGAGTACCTCCAGCACATAGAGGCGCTGCTGTCGCCGCACCTGATCATCGTCGGCGGCGGCATCAGCAAGCAGTCGGAAAAGTGGGTGCCGCGGCTGACCGGGATCCGGGCCCGCATCGTGCCCGCGGCTCTGCTCAACGACGCCGGCATCGTCGGCGCCGCGATGACCACCGCGGCCGGCTAGCGAACCGGGTGGCCGGCGCCGCGCAGGGCGCTTTTGACCTGGCCGATGCGGAGCGTGCCGAAGTGGAAGACGCTGGCCGCCAGCACCGCATCCGCGCCGGCGTCCACGGCCGGCGCGAAGTGGGCGAGCGTGCCCGCGCCGCCGCTCGCGATCACCGGGACGGTCACCACGGCGCGTACCGCCCGGATCAGCTCCAGGTCGAAGCCGACGGTGGTACCGTCCGCGTCCATCGAGTTCAGCAGGATCTCCCCGGCGCCCAGCTCGGTGGCCCGCCGGGCCCAGTCCACGGCGTCGATCCCGGTGCCGACCCGGCCGCCGTGGGTGGTCACCTCGAAGCCGCCGGGAGGACCGGGCGCCCGCCGCGCGTCGACGGACAGCACGATGCACTGTGACCCGAACCGCCGGGCCGCCTCGGCCAGCAGTTCCGGCCGGGCGATGGCGGCGGTGTTGAGCGAGACCTTGTCCGCCCCGGCCCGCAGCAGCCGGTCCACGTCCCCGGTGCTGCGCACCCCGCCGCCCACGGTCAGCGGGATGAACACCTGCTCGGCGGTGCGCCGCACCACGTCGTACATGGTGTCCCGGCCGCCGCTCGAGGCGGTGATGTCCAGGAAGGTCAGCTCGTCGGCCCCTTCGGCGTCATAGAAGGCGGCCAGCTCCACCGGGTCCCCGGCGTCCCGCAGCTCGCGGAAGTTGACCCCCTTGACCACCCGCCCGCCGTCCACATCCAGGCAGGGAATGACCCGCACGGCCACCGTCATGACGAGACCTTGGCGAGGGCTTGCTCGAGGGTGAACGCGCCCTCGTAGAGGGCGGTGCCGACGATCGCGCCCTCCACGCCGAGCGGGACGAGCGAGGCGATGGCGCGCAGGTCGGCCAGGCTGGACACGCCCCCGCTGGCGATCACCGGCGCCTGCGTGCGCGCGCAGACGTCGCGGAGCAGGGACAGGTTCGGGCCGCGCAGCGTGCCGTCCTTGAGCACGTCCGTGACCACGTACCTGGCGCAGCCCTCGGCGTTCAGCCGGTCCAGGGTCTCATACAGCTCCCCGCCCTCGGCCGTCCAGCCGCGGGCCGCCAGCCGGGTGCCCCGCACGTCCAGGCCGACCGCGACCCGGTCGCCGTGCCGGGCGATGACCGAGCGCACCCAGTCCGGGTTCTCCAGCGCGGCGGTGCCGATGTTGACCCGGGCGCAGCCGGTGCCGAGCGCGCGGGCCAGCGATTCGTCGTCCCTGATGCCGCCGGACATCTCGACCTGGACGTCGACCGCGCGTACCACGTCGGCGAGCAGGTCCGCGTTGGACCCGCGGCCGAAGGCCGCGTCCAGGTCCACCAGGTGGATCCAGGCAGCACCGGCCCGCTGCCAGGCCAGCGCCGCCTCCATCGGGTCGCCGTACTGGCCGCCGCTGCCGGCCACGCCCTGGACCAGCTGGACCGCGTGCCCGCCGGTGACGTCGACCGCGGGGAGAAGCGTGAGCCCGGTCACAGTGCTTCCTCCAACGTTCGCGCCATCCGGAAAGCCCTCCGGGCCACCGGCCGCTCGCACGGGCCCAAAAGGCCCATGCTCGCTAGCCGGTACCGGATGGTGCTCACAGCGCCTCCAGCCAGTTGGCGAGCAGCGCGGCGCCGGCGTCGCCGGACTTCTCCGGGTGGAACTGGGTCGCGGCCAGCACGCCCTGCTCGACGGCGGCGGCGAACGGCTCGCCGTGCTCGGCCCAGGTGATCAGCGCGCCCGCCGCGGCGAGCTCGCGGGCGCCGGGCGACCGCAGCGCGTATGAGTGCACGAAGTAGAACCGGGTGCCCGGGGCGATCCCGGCGAACAGCACCGAGCCCGGCGGTGGCGTCACCGTGTTCCAGCCCATATGCGGCAGCACGCCGGCGCCGAGCCGCTCCACCGTGCCCGGCCAGGCCCCGCAGCCGTCGGACTGCACCCCGTGCTCCACGCCCGCGGCGAACAGCACCTGCATGCCGACGCAGATGCCGAGCACCGGGCGCCCGCGCTCCAGCCGCTGCGCTATCAGCTTGTCACCGCCGACCGCGCGCAGCCCGGCCATGCACGCCGCGAACGCCCCCACGCCGGGGACGACAAGCCCGTCGCAGTCCAGCGCCGCGTCGGCGTCCGCGGTTACCTCGACCCGGGCGCCGGCCCGCTCGAGCGCGCGCTGGGCCGAGCGCAGGTTCCCCGACCCGTAGTCGAGCACGATAATTTTTTTCCCCGCTCGCCTCCGGGCCGCCTTCGAGGCGTCGTCTTCCCTCCTCGCTCCTTCGTCGCTCGTCAGTCCAGACGACGCCGCGGCCCTTTGGCTCGCGGGGGTGTTCATGCGAGCACTCCCTTGGTGCTGGGGATGCCGCCGGCCCGCGGGTCCGGCGCCGCGGCTGCGCGCAGCGCCCGGGCGACCGCCTTGAACTGGGCTTCCACGATGTGATGCGGGTTGCGGCCCTCGATCACCCGGACGTGCAAGCAGATCCCCGCGGCGAACGCGAGCGATTCGAAGATGTGCCTGGTTAGCGTGGTGTCATAAGTACCGATCAGGGGGGCCATGCCGTCCGGCTCGTGGTGCACCACGTAAGGCCGGCCGGACAGATCCACGACGGCCTGCACCAGCGTCTCGTCCAGCGGGACCAGCGCGCTGCCGAACCGGGAGATGCCGGACTTGTCACCCAGGGCCTGGTTGAGGGCCTGGCCGAGGGTGATGGCGGTGTCCTCCACGGTGTGGTGCGCGTCGATCTCGACGTCGCCCTTGGCCCGCACGGTCAGGTCGAGGCTGCCGTGCTTGCCCAGCTGGGCCAGCATGTGGTCGAAGAACGGCACGCCGGTGCCGACCTCGACCACTCCGATGCCGTCCAGGTCCAGTTCCACCATGATCTGCGCCTCACGGGTGAGCCGTTCCACCCGTGCCACCCGGTTCATAGACTGAGCACCTCATCCAGCGCCGACTTGAACGCCGCCATCTCCTCCGGCGTCCCCACCGTGACCCGCAGCCAGCGCGGCGGGCCGACCTCGCGGACGAGCACGCCGCGGTCGAGCAGGCCCCGCCAGACCGCCCGCCGGTCGTCGAACTCGCCGAACAGCACGAAGTTCGCGTCCGAGTCCGCCACGGTGAGCCCTCGCTGCCTGAGCCAGGCGACGAGCCCATCCCGTTCGGTACGAAGAATCGTGACGGTGGCCAGCGGCTCGGCGGCCAGCGCGAGTGCGGCGCGGGCCACGGCCTGGGTCACGGCGGACAGGTGATACGGCAGCCGCACGAGGAGCAGTTTCTCCACCACCTCGGGGGCGGCGGCCAGGTACCCGACCCTGGCGCCGGCCATGGCGAACGCCTTGGACATGGTGCGGGTGACCACCAGGTGCGGATAGCGCGGCAGCAGGGAGAGCGCGCTCGGCGTGCCCTCGCGGGCGAACTCCGCGTACGCCTCGTCCACCACCACCAGGCCCGGCGCCGCGGCACAGACCGCCTCGATCAGCGCCATCGGGGCGGCGGTGCCGGTCGGGTTGTTCGGCGAGGTCAGGAAGACCAGGTCCGGCCGGTGCCGTTCGATCTCGGCGGCCGCCCGCCGCGGGTCGAGCCCGAAGTCCTCGTCGCGGGCGGCGGACACCCAGCCGGTGCAGGTCACCCGGGCGATCAGCGCGTGCATGGAGTAGCCGGGGTCGAAGCCGAGCGCCCGCCGTCCCGGGCCGCCGAACGCCTGCAGCAGCTGCTGCATGACCTCGTTGGAACCGTTGGCCGCCCACACCTGGCCGCCGGTCAGGCCGTGCCCGAGGTAGTCGGCCAGGTCCTTGCGCAGCTCGACCGCGTCCCGGTCCGGGTACCTGTTCAGGGTGCCGGCCGTCTGCGCCACCGCGTCCGCGACCGCCCGCACCATCCGGGGGCTCGGCGGATACGGGTTCTCATTGGTGTTCAGCCGGACCGGCACGTCGATCTGCGGGGCGCCGTACGGCTGCAGGCCTGCCAGATCATCCCGAACGGACGGGATACGGGCCTTGCTCATGGTTCAACCCGGACCCGGACGGCCTGGACGTGGGCGTCCAGGTCCTCGGCACCGCCGAGCGCCTCGATCAGCGGCGCGGTGGCGGCCAGCGCCTCACGGTCGCACTCCACCACGTTCACCAGGCGCAGGAAGGGGAAAACGGAGAGCCCGCTGGCGTGCCGCGCGGTCCCCCCGGTCGGCAGCACGTGGTTGGAGCCGGCCAGGTAGTCCCCGAGGGACACCGGCGAGTACGCGCCGACGAAGACCGCGCCCGCGTTGGCGACCCGCGCGGCCAGCTTGGCCGCGTCCCTGACCTGGATCTCCAGGTGCTCGGGCGCCCACGCGTCGCTCACCGCGAGCGCCGCGTCCTCGTCGTCGGCGAGCACGCAGGCGGACTGGCCGGCCAGGGCTTTCCGTACCCGCTCGCGGTGCCTTGCCGCCGGGACCTGCCGGGCCAGCTCGGCGTCGACGCCGTCGGCCAGGGCGGGGTCGGTGGTGATGAGCAGGCAGGCGGCGAGCTCGTCGTGCTCGGCCTGGGCGACCAGGTCGGCGGCGACGTGGCGGGGATCCGCGGTGTCGTCGGCGATGATCGCCACCTCGGTGGGGCCGGCCTCACCGTCGGTGCCGACCACGCCGCGCAGGACCCGTTTGGCCGCGGCCACGTAGACGTTGCCGGGACCGGTGATGACGTCGGCTGCCGCGCAGTCTTCGGTCCCGTAGGCGAACATGGCCAGCGCCTGCGCCCCGCCGGCCGCGTGCACCTCGCGCACGCCCAGGAGCGCGCACGCGGCGAGCACTACCGGGTGCGGCAGGCCTTGGTACCCGGCCTGCGGCGGGGACGCCACCGTGATCGATCCGACACAAGCGACCTGGGCCGGGACGATGTTCATCACGACCGAGGAGGGATAGGCCACCAGCCCGCCGGGGACGTACACCCCGGCCCGGCCGACCGGCACGAACCGGCCGGTGACCCTCAGGCCCCCGGTGACCTGGGTCGTCGTCTCGGGCGGCAGCTGCGCGCTGTGGACCCGCCGGGTGCGCCTGACGGCCTCCTCCAGGGCCTTCCTCACCTCGGGGTCGAGCCCGGCGAGGGCCGCGTCCAGGGCGTCCTGCGGCACCCGGGTGGTGGCCAGGTCGACGCCGTCGAAGCGGGCGGTGTACTCGCGGACGGCCTCGGCGCCCCGGGTCTTCACGTCGTCGCAGAGCGGGCGGACCAGCGCCACGGCGGACTCCACGTCGGTGGTGGCACGGGGCAGGACGCCGGTTAGTTCGGTCCGGGTGAGGCTGCCGGGGGCACGCCCGCGCAGGTCGATACGGCGCAGGTCAGCAGGGCGCAGGTCGGTAGGGCACAGGTCGGTACGGGAAGTCACCCGCCCAGTCTACGGAGAGTGCTCCCCTACGGGCCCGGTGGTCGGCCCGGCGGGCTCGGCGGGCTCGGCGTGTTCGGCGGGCTCGGCCGGCCGGCGGCCGCCGTACGCGGCCAGCAGGATGACGACCGAGGTCAGCAGGGGCCAGAACGCCAGGGCGCTCTTGGCCCCGAGCGCCAGCGACGCATGGAAGAACGTGCCGTCCGGGCTGGCGGCGAGCAGGTGGCTGTAGGTCCCTAGCCCGATGTTCTCGCCGGTCCACAGGGCCAGCAGGGCGGCGGCCACCGCACCGAGGACGAGCCCGGCCGCCGCGATCCAGTCGGCCCGGCGGACCAGCAGGCGGTAGCCGACGACGCCGGTGATCGCTCCGCCGATCACGACGATCAGGCAGAACCACGCGTCGGCGAGGATGTACGCGTGGCTCTCCGCGTTCACCAGTTCGGCTTCGCCGTGCCCGACCTCCTCCAGCAAGGCCCGCGGAGCCACCGCGGACCAGATGATCCCGGCCAGCACGCCGAGCACCGCGCTACCCGCCAGAGCCGCCACGAACGCGGCCAGTCGCCCCTTCGTCGGTCCTCCTGTTTAGCCCGGTTGATCGAGGGGAGTCGGAAGGCTGTTCCGACACCTCACGGAGGTCATTATGTCGACCGGAGCAATCATAGGCATCGTCATTGTCGTCATCGTCGTGGTGGCGGCAGTCGTGGTGGCCTCAGGTGCGCTGCGGCGGGCCCGGCTGCGCAGCCAGTTCGGCCCGGAGTACGACCGGCTGGCCCGGCGACTGGGCAGTACGAAGAAGGCCGACGCCGAACTGGCCGCCCGGCAGCGCCGCGTCCAGGCGCTCGGGATTCACGAGCTTTCGCCCGAGCAGCGGGCCAGGTACAGCGGCGACTGGACGGCGATCCAGGAGCGGTTCGTTGACACCCCGGCCGGGGCGGTCGCCGCCGCTGACACGCTGATCTGGAGTGTCATGCGGGACCGCGGATACCCCGCCGGCGACAGGGACGCGAGCATGGACGCCCTGTCCGTCTACCACGCCGACTCGATCGAGGGCTACCGGCAGACGCTGGGCCTGCGGACCGAATCGGCGACCACCGAGCAGCTCAGGGAAGCCATGATCCGGCACCGCGCGCTGTTCGAGGACCTGACCGGCCTGCGGAACGGCCACGGGCGGCCGGGACGCGACGCAGTCGCGCGGGACCGCAGCGTTGCCCCGCAGGGCCGCGAACTTGCCGCGGAGGACGCCAGCCGGACCGCGGATACGCCTCGGTAGGCACTCATACCCCCGCTACGCACCAACGAAAGATGATGATTCCTCATGACTCAGGACCAGCACGGCCAGGTCAAGGGACCCGGCTATGTCGTCCGCGACGACGCCGTCCCGGACGATGAGACCGAGGGCTACCTCACCGATCAAGAAGCCAAGCCGATGACCCGCTTCCAGAAGGTCGCCTCGGCACTGCGCGGAGACCGGCCCGACCGGGAAGAGGCGGGACGGGATGGGGCGGACCCAGGCCAGCCGGCCGCGAACCGGACGCAGGACCCGGATACGCCGGCCGCCGGCCCGCCGTGGGTAACGGAGCAGGACGAGGCGGTTGCGGTGACCAGCCCGGATGTCCCGGTCAGGCAAGCCGGACCCGGTGCCGCGGATCACCCCGCGACCGAGCCGGACATGTTCGGGACCACAGCCGGCGCCGCGACCATCGCGGACGTCCCGGCCGCCGGGACCGCGGGACGGCACGCGGCCGGCCCGGCGGCGGACGAGATGCGCCCGGGCGAGGCAACCGGCGGGCTCGGCGATTTCAGCGACCTCACCTACGGGAACCTGATCCCGGACGCGGGGCAGTACGCCGCCCACTGGCAGCAGATCCAGTTCAAGTTCGTCGATGACCCGCACGCCTCGGTCACCGAGGCGGCGGACATCGTCGCCCAGGTCACCGCCAAGATGGAGGCGGCCATCGCCGAGCGGCAGCGGGCCGTCGAGGAACGGCAGCACGCCATCGCCGAGCAGCAGCGGACGCTGCGCGGCCGGTGGGGCGAGGGCGCGAACGCCGATACCGAGACGCTGCGCGAGACGCTGCGGATGTACAAGACCTTCCTGGACCAGCTCATCGGCCCGCGGGCCGGCTGAGCTAGCTGACGCAGGCCGGACCGAGTAGCTGCTTCAGGTCGCCGATCAGGGCGGGTGAGGTGGCTACCCGGAGCTTGTCGTCCAGCCGGACCACCGTGGTGCGCTCGTGGCCGCGCAGCTTCAGGTGCACCTCGGTCGGGCCCGGGTGGGTGACCAGGACCTCCCGAAGCCGCTCCACCACCGGCGGCACGCACCTGGCCACCGGCATGGACACCACGAAGGGGCCCGACTCGTCCACCGACAGGTCCGGGATGGCCAGGTCCATGGCGATCAGCTTGGGCACGTCGTCCCGGCGGTCCACCTTGCCCTTCACCACCACCACCGCGTCCTCGGCGATCGAGGTGGCGTACAGCTGGTAGGTCTGCGGGAAGAACAGCACCTCGATGGCGCCGCCCAGGTCCTCCAGGGTAGCCGCGGCCCACTGGTTGCCCTGCTTGGTCACCTTGCGCTGCACCCCGGACAGGATGCCGCCGACCTTGACGATCTGCGCGTCTGAGCGGTCGCCGGCCCGCGGCCGGGACGCTTCGGCGTCGTCCGCCATCAGGTCGGCCAGCGAGCAGTCGCTCTCCCTGGCGATGATGTGCTCGACACCGAGCAGCGGGTGGTCGGAGACGTAGAGCCCGAGCATCTCGCGCTCGAAGTTCAGCAGGGTGGTCTTGTCCCACTCCCCCGCCGGGACCGGCACGTCGAAGACCGCCTCCGCCTCGACGTCGCCGCCGAACAGGGAGTCCTGCCCGATCGCCTCGTTCCGCTTGATATCGATCACGGCGTCGACGGCCTGCTCGTGCACGAACACCAGGCCCTTGCGGTCGTTCCCGAACGAGTCGAAGGCACCCGCCTTGATCAGCGACTCGATCACCCGCTTGTTGCACACCACCAGGGGGACCTTGCGCAGGAAGTCGGAGAAGCCGGTGAACTGGCCCTTGGACTTGCGGGCCGCGATGACGGCTTCCACCACGTTGGCACCCACGTTGCGGATCGCGGCCAGGCCGAACCTGATGTCGCGCCCGACCGGCGCGAACGTGGCCACCGACTCGTTGACGTCGGGCGGCAGCACTTTGATGCCCATCCGGCGGCACTCGCTCAGGTAGAGGGCCGACTTGTCCTTGTCGTCGGCGACGGAGGTGAGCAGCGCGGCCATGTACTCGGCGGGGTAGTTCGCCTTGAGGTACGCGGTCCAGTAGGACACCAGGCCGTAGGCGGCGGAATGGGCCTTGTTGAAGGCGTAGCCGGCGAACGGGACAAGCACGTCCCAGACCGCCTGGATCGCCTTGTCCGAGTAGCCCCGCTCCCGGCAGCCCTGGTGGAAGGGGACGAACTCCTTGTCCAGGATCTCCTTCTTCTTCTTGCCCATGGCGCGGCGGAGCAGGTCCGCCTGGCCGAGCGTGTAACCCGCCAGGATCTGCGCGGCCTTCTGCACCTGCTCCTGGTAGACGATCAGGCCGTAGGTCGGCTCGAGCACCTCGCGCAGCGGCTCTTCGAGTTCGGGGTGGATGGGCGTGATCTCCTGCTGGCCGTTCTTGCGCAGCGCGTAGTTGGTGTGCGAGTTCACGCCCATCGGGCCCGGCCGGTACAGGGCGCCCACGGCGGAGATGTCCTCGAAGTTGTCCGGCTTCATCAGCCGCAGCAGGGCGCGCATCGGGCCGCCGTCGAACTGGAAGACGCCGAGCGTGTCGCCCCGGCCGAGCAGGTCGTACGTGGGCTTGTCGTCGAGCGGCAGGCTGAGCAGGTCGATCTCGGTGCCCTGGTTGCTCTTGATCAGGGCGACCGCGTCGGCCATGATCGTCAGGTTGCGCAGGCCGAGGAAATCCATCTTCAGCAGCCCGAGGCCCTCGCAGGTCGGGTAGTCGAACTGCGTGATGACCGCGCCGTCGGCATGCCTGGTCCACACCGGGATGTGGTCAGTCAGCGGCTCCGCGGACATGATCACGCCGGCCGCGTGCACGCCCGGCTGCCTGATCAGCCCCTCGATGCCGCGCGCCTTGTCGATGACCTGCTTGACCTCGGCCTCCGCCTCGTACAGGGCGCGGATCTCGGTGGCCTCCTTGTACCGGGGATGAGCCTCGTCGAACACCCCGGACAGCGGCATGTCCTTGCCGAGCACGGCGGGCGGGTAGGTCTTGGTGACCCGGTCGCCAAGCGCGTACGGGAAGCCGAGCACCCGGCAGGCGTCCTTGATCGCGGCCTTGGCCTTGATCGTGCCGTAGGTGACGATCTGCGCGACCTTGTCCGAGCCCCACTTCTGGGTCACGTACCTGATCACGTCGGCGCGCCCGCGCTCGTCGAAGTCGATGTCGATGTCGGGCATGGACACGCGCTCGGGATTGAGGAAGCGCTCGAAGATCAGGCCGTGGACCAGCGGGTCCAGGTCGGTGATGCCCAGCGCGTAGGCGACGATCGAGCCGGCCGCGGAGCCGCGGCCCGGGCCGACCGCCACGCCGTTGTTCTTGGCCCACATGATGAAGTCCGCCACCACGAGGAAGTAGGCGGGGAAGCCCATCTGGCAGATGACCTGGATCTCGTATTCGGCCTGCTGACGGCGCTGCTCGTCGTAGCCGCCCGGGTAGCGCCTGTCCATGCCCTGCCACACCTCGGCGCGGAACAGCTCGTCCTCGGACGCGTAGCCGCCCGGGATCGGAAACCTCGGCATGAGGTTGATGAACTCGAACATGCCGCTCGCGTCCACCCGGTCCGCGATCAGCAGCTGGCTGTTCCTGCACCCTTCCTGCCAGACGTCGCTGTTGTTCAGGCGGTACATATCCGCGGCCGGCTTGATGTAGTAGCCGCCGCCCTCGAGCCGGAACCGGTCCGCGTCCGCCAGCGTCTTGCCGGTCTGGATGCACAGCAGCAGGTCGTGGCTCTCGGCGTCGCTCTCGCGGGTGTAGTGCGAGTCGTTGGTGACGACCGGCGGGATGCCGAGCTTCCTGCCGACCTCGAGCAGCCCGTCGCGGACCCGGCGCTCGATGTCGAGGTCGTGCTCCATCAGCTCGAGGAAGTAGTTCTCCTTGCCGAAGATGTCCCGCCACTGCGCCGCGGCCGCCAGCGCCTCGTCGAACTGGCCGAGGCGGAGCCTTGTCTGCAGCTCGCCGGACGGGCAGCCGGTCGAGGCCATCAGCCCGGCGGAATGCTCGGCGATGATCTCCTTGTCCATCCGCGGCCACTTGACCAGCCAGCCTTCGGCATAGGAACGCGAGGACAGCTTGAACAGGTTGTGCAGGCCCTGCCTGTCCTGCGCCCAGATCGTCTTGTGCAGGTAGGCGCCGCCCGCGGAGACGTCGTCCTTCTTCTGGTGCGGCTGGCCCCACAGGATCCGGTTGGGGTTGTTCCTGGCCTCGGGGGCGACGTAGGCCTCGATCCCGATCACCGGGGTGATGCCCGCATCCTTGGCCTGCCGGTGGAACTCCGCCGCGCCGTACATGTTGCCGTGGTCGGTCATCGCCACGTGCGTCATGCCCTGGCTCTTGACCTCCGTGAACAGGTCCTTCAGCCGGGCCGCGCCGTCCAGCATGGAGTACTCGGTGTGCACGTGCAGGTGAGCGAACGGCGCACCGGACTCCGCCATGACGATCCCGCCTCCTCAGGGTTCTCTAACGTGGGCATGCGGCACAGCGCGCGTGACCCGGCGGGCCTGCGCGTTTAGTCATCAGCCGGTGCTCACCACCTTAACGGAGACCCGCCCTCGCCGCCGGTCTGGCGCGCCGGCCCGGTCATACAGGTATCGGGACCAGGACCGGTCCGCAGGCTCGCCGGCCCGGTCCCGCTGCTCCTGGCGGTCCTGCCGGTTCCCGGTGTATCGAACATATATTTGACATTAACACCAGGATGCGACAATCCGGCCTGGTCAGCCCCAGCGGACCCGGACGCTGGCCTGCCAGGACCCCAGCAGGCTGGGGTCCCCGTCGATGGTGACGCCGACCCGAGCGGCGTCGGCGCGGTTCCACAGGAACAGGTAGACGCCGGAGGCGGGGCCGCTCACCGTGCACCCGGCATCCTGCGCGCCATCGGCTCCAGGGCCGGCGTCGCGCCGCGGCCGCAGGCGGCCCTCATGCGCCTCGATGAGCCAGGCGTCGCCGGTGTCCGCGGCCAGCACGCGCATCCTCCCTCCATCGGCGCCGGAACCGGGCTGGTACTTGCGGCGGCGGCCGAAACCCGTGATCAGCTCGTCGATGCCGTCGGCGGCGAACTCCGGCGCGAACTGCGGCACGGTGCCGGACGCGCTCTGCGCGTCGGCCCGGTGGATCGCGGTCTCGTGGGCCTGCCGCCGGGCCCAGAAGGCCAGCGGGGAAGGCGCGGGCATGAAGGTGGCGCACGCCACGGCCGGATCGGCCGTGGACAAGATCTCGACCAGCGCGGCATGGCCGGCCCGGAACCAGGCGAGCAGTTCCGGGTCGGGCGCGCCGCCGCGCAGGATGTCCGCCTCCGGCGGCCCGTCGATGACGTCTTCCGGGCACTCGGTGATGTGCCTGGCCGCCCACCGGTGGATGTAGCCGGTGTGCCGGAGCAGATCCTTGACGAGCCAGGGCGTACACGGCGGAACGGTAGCTTCCAGGCCGGCCTGTCCGGCCGCATCGGCCAGTCGTTCGCCTTGGCGGCGCAGGGCGTCGATGTGCTCGGCGATCTCCATCTGGGTCAGCTTTCGGCGCGCAGGATGTCCAGGGCGCGGGCCAGGTCCGGGGGGTAGTCGCTGGTGAACGTGACCTCGCGACCGCCGGCGGGGTGCGCGAACGTGAGGCTGACCGCGTGCAGCCACTGGCGCGTCAGGCCGAGCCTGGCGGCCAGTACCGGGTCGGCGCCGTAGAGCAGGTCGCCTGCGCACGGGTGCCGGATGGCGGCCATGTGCACCCGGATCTGGTGGGTCCGGCCGGTTTCCAGGTGCACCGAGACCAGGCTGGCGGCCCGGAAGGCCTCCAGCGTGTCGTAGTGGGTCACGCTCGGGCGGCCGTCGCTGACCACCGCGAACCGGCCGTCGCCAGACGGGTGCCTGCCGATCGGCGCGTCTATGGTGCCGCGCAGCGGATCGGGGTGTCCCTGCACGAGCGCGTGGTAGCGCTTGTCCACGGTGCGCTCACGGAAGGCCCGCTTGAGCGCGCTGTAGGCCGGCTCGCTCTTGGCCACCACCATCACGCCGGTGGTGTTGGCGTCCAGCCGGTGCACGATGCCCTGGCGTTCGGCGGCGCCGCTGGTCGCCACCCGGTGCCCGGCCGCGGTCAGCCCGCCGGTGACGGTCGGGCCCGACCAGCCGGGCGTCGGGTGCGCCGCCACGCCGCGGGGCTTGTCCACCACCACGATGTCGTCGTCCTCGTAGAGGATGGCCAGTCCCTCGACCGGCCGCGGGGGTTCGGCCGGTCCCGCCGACGGCAGCGTGACCTGCAACGGCTCCCCGGCCAGCACGCGGTCCGACTTCGACGCGGTACGCCCGTCGAGCAGCACCAGGCCGTCGCCGATCAGCTCCGCGGCCCGGGACCTGGACAGCCCGAACATCCTGGCCAGCGCGGCGTCGAGCCGCTCGCCGTCCAGGCCGTCGGGTACCGCGACGAGACGTTCGCCTGGAGCGGTCATCGGCCCGGATATTTCGGTTCTGGAATATCCGGTTCTGAAGAGGAGGAAGAGGGGGAGGGCTGGTCCGAGGCCCTGGTCCCGTCGAGCCGGATGCCGCGCAGGGCGAGCAGGACGACCAGCACGCCGGCGCAGACGATGGAGGAGTCGGCCAGGTTGAAGACTGGCCAGTGCGGCAGCTCGATCCAGTCGACCACGTGCCCGGCGAACACGCCGGGCGCGCGGAAGATCCGGTCGAGCAGGTTACCGGTGGCGCCGCCGAGCAGCAGGCCGAGCGCGATGGCCCAGCCGACGCTGCGCAGGTTCCTGGCGGTGCGCAGGATGTAGATGACCACGCCGAGGGCGATGGCGGTGAACACGATCGTCATCGACGTGCCGATGCTGAACGCGGCCCCGCCGTTACGGGTGTACGTAATCGTGAGCAGCCCGCCGAGCAGCCGGATCGACGGGTGATGCGGCATCGTGGCCACCACGATGGCCTTGGAGACGACGTCGGCTACCAGGACGAAGACGGCCACCGCGAGCAGCAGCCCGACCCGGCGCGGCCGCTGAGGCGGTTCGGAAGGCGCGCCGTTCAGCGGCGTTCCTGGCGCTGCTTGCAGGTCACGCACAGGGTCGCTTGCGGGAACGCCTGCAGGCGTGCCTTGCCTATCGGCTGACCGCAGGATTCGCATACTCCATATATTCCCGCATCGATCCGGCCGAGGGCACGCTCACCCTGATCCAGCAGGTCCCGGGCGTTCTGGGTGAGGGCGAGCTCGTGCTCGCGCTCGAACGCCTTGGACCCGGTGTCCGCCTCGTCGTCACCGGCGTCCCGGACCGAGCCGTTGAGCCTCTCGGCGATGTCATGGGCGGCCCTGGCGATGTCCGCGCGCAGGCTGGCGAGCTCGGCCTCGAGCTCGGCCCGCACCTGCTCCAGCTCTGCGGAGGTCCACGGCTCCTCCCCCGGGCGTACCGGAAGCCCGGCGGCGTCAGGCCGCGGACCTGCGGACATGTACAGCCTCCCGTTCGTGAAGAGAAAATTCTATCCGGGCTTGAGCTACTCTAGGCCGGTGCAGGGATTCGAGCCGCTTCCCGCGCAGGTCGACCTGCCCGCGCTCGAGCAACAGATACTCGCCCGCTGGCAGGACGCCAGGATCTTCGAGCGGTCGCTGAAGCAGACGGCGAGCGGGCCCGCCTGGATCTTCTACGAGGGACCGCCCACGGCCAACGGCATGCCCGGCGTGCACCACGTGGAGGCGCGCACCTTCAAGGACCTGTTCCCGCGGTTCAAGACCATGCAGGGCTACCACGTCCCGCGCAAGGGCGGCTGGGACTGCCACGGGCTGCCGGTCGAGGTCGCGGTGGAAAAGGAACTGGGCCTGACCGGCAAGCGGGACATCGAGGCGTACGGGGTCGCCGCGTTCAACGCGCGCTGCCGCGAATCGGTGCTCAGGCACGTCGACGCGTGGCTGGAGATGTCGCAGCGGATGGGGTACTGGGCCGACACCGACAACGCGTACCGGACCATGGACCCCAGCTACGTCGAGTCGGTCTGGTGGTCGCTCAAGAACGTCTACGAGCAGGGGCTGCTGGTCCGCGACCACCGGATCAGCCCGTACTGCCCGCGCTGCGGCACCCCGCTGTCCGACCACGAGATGGGCCAGGCGGACGTCTACCAGATGGTCTCCGACCCGGCCATCACGGTCAGGTTCCGGCTGCTGACCCTGCCCGAGGGGGCGCCGCGCGAGCTCGAGGACGCCGACCTGCTGGTCTGGACGACCACGCCGTGGACGCTGGTCGCCAACACCGCGGTGGCGGTGCATCCGGACGCCACCTACGTGCTGGCGCGCCATCCCCGCGACGGCGACCGGGTGGTGGTGGCCGAGGACCTGTTCACCCGGGTGCTGGGCGACGGATGGCACGTGGCGACCCGGTTCAAGGGCGGGGCGCTGACCGGGGCGAGTTACCGCCGCCCGTTCGGCATCATAAAAATCCCTGACGCTCATATCGTCGTTCCAGGGTCATTCGTGACTACGGAGGATGGCACCGGGCTCGTCCACCTGGCGCCGGCCTTCGGCGCCGATGACATGGAGGCGTCGCGCGCGCACGGCCTGCCCGTGGTCAACCCGGTCAAGCCGGACGGCCACTTCGAAGACGACGTGCCGCTGGTGGGCGGGATGTTCTTCAAGGACGCCGACCGGCAGCTGATCGGTGACCTCGACGATCGCGGGCTGCTGTTCCGGTCCGGGCGGCACGAGCACAGCTACCCGCACTGCTGGCGGTGCGGCACCTTGCTGCTCTACTACGCGGTGCCCTCGTGGTTCATCAGGACCACCGCGATCAAGGACAGGCTGCTGGCCGAGAACGAGCGGACGAACTGGTACCCGGCGACGGTCAAGACCGGGCGGTACGGCGAGTGGCTGCGGAACAACGTGGACTGGGCGCTGTCCCGGACCAGGTACTGGGGCACGCCGCTGCCGCTGTGGGTGTGCTCGGAATCCCACCTGACCTGCGTCGGCTCGCTGGCCGAACTGTCCGTACTGGCCGGGCGGGACCTGACCTGGCTCGACCCGCACCGGCCGTTCGTGGACGACGTCACGATCTCCTGCTCGACATGCGACGGGCTGGCGCGGCGGGTGCCCGAGGTGATCGACGCCTGGTACGACTCGGGCGCGATGCCGTTCGCGCAGTTCGGCGCGCCATGGCGGGACGAGGCGGAGTTCGAGGCGTCGTACCCGGCGCAGTTCATCTGCGAGGCGCTGGACCAGACCAGGGGCTGGTTCTACTCGCTGATGGCCGTGGGGACGCTGATGTTCGGTCGTTCGGCGTACGAGAACGTGGTGTGCCTGGGGCTGCTCGTCGACGAGACCGGCCGCAAGATGAGCAAGCACCTCGGCAACGTCCTCGAGCCGATCCCGCTGATGGACACGCACGGCGCCGACGCGCTGCGCTGGTTCTTCGCGGCCTCCGGCTCGCCGTGGGGCGCGCGGCGGGTGGGACACGACGTGCTCAGCGAGATCGTCAGGAAGGTGCTGCTCACCTACTGGAACACGGCTTCGTTCCTGGTCCTGTACGCGAACGCGGGCGGCTGGACGGTTCCCTCGGATTCGGCGCCGGCTCATCCGGACCGGCCGCTGCTCGACCGGTGGGTGCTCGGGGAGCTGCACGCGGTGGTCCGGGACGTCACGTCGTCGCTGGAGGACTTCGACACGGCGGCCGCCGGGCGGCGGCTCGCGACGTTCATCGACGACCTGTCCAACTGGTATGTGCGCCGGTCGCGACGGCGGTTCTGGGAAGGCCCTGGCTCTGCGGAGGGCGCTTCGGCGTTCGCCACGCTGTACGAGTGCGTGACCACGCTGACGCTGCTGATGGCGCCGTTCGTGCCGTTCGTGACGGACCATGTGTGGGGCGTGCTGCGGCGGCCCGGGGCGCCGGAGTCCGTGCACCTGGCGTCGTGGCCGTCTTTTGACGTTTCGCTGATCGATTCAGAGCTACCGGCGCAGATGGCGCTGGCCCGGCGGCTGGTCGAGCTGGGGCGGGCGGCCCGGGCTTCGGCGTCGGTACGGAACCGGCAGCCGCTGAGCCGGGCGCTGATCGGTGCGCCCGGCTTCGAGGATCTGCCCGATGAACTGCGATCTGTGGTGGCCGCGGAGCTGAACGTGGCCTCGCTCGCTGCTCTGGGCGGCGGGACCGGGGAGCTTGTCGACTATGCGGTCAAGCCGAACTTCCGCGTCCTGGGCCGGAGGTTCGGGGCTCAGACGCCCGCGGTGGCCGCCGCCATTGCCGCCGCCCCGGCCGCGGACATCGCCGCCGCGGTGCTGGCCGGCGGGACGGCGCCGGTGACGGTCTCAGGCTCACCGGTCCCGGTGGGTGCGGACGACGTGATCGTGACCCAGACGCCCCGGGCGGGCTGGGCGGTGGCCAGCGACGCGGGCGAGACCGTGGCGATCGACACCACCGTCACCCCCGAACTGCGCCGCGAAGGGCTCGCGCGGGAGGTCATCCGGCTGGTCCAGGAGGCCCGCAAGAACGACGGCCTGCACGTTACCGACCGGATCTCGCTGCGCTGGTCGGCTGGCGATCCGGAGGTGGCCGCGGCGCTGGCCGAGCATGCCGCGCTGATCGCTGGCGAGGTTCTGGCGGTAGAGTTCGGGCCGTTGGCTGAGGGGGGCGTGCCTGAGGGGGGCGTGCCTGAGGGGGGCGTGCCTGAGGGGGGCCGACCTGAGGGGGCTGGCGATGCGGCTGAGCATGTGGAACCGGAACTGGGCCTGCGGTTCTGGATTAGGCGCGCCTGACCGGTTTGGGCCTCGGCGGCGGTGGTTCTACGGCCCGAAACTTTTCGCACTGGCCTCAGCCGACCCGCTGGTCACATACGCGTTAGCGGGCCTCGCCGCGGCGGGGCTTGGCTCAGCATCGGCCATCATCGTGGGTCGCTAGTACCCCTATCAGGGTGTTTTTGACCCACGATCCTGCGACAACGCCATGGACTGTGCTCACCCGCACCTTCAGCAGCAGGCAATTGGGGCGGGTACGGCGCGAGAGGCGCTAGTTACTCAGGTGACTTTTCTGGCTGGTCGGGGAGGCAGGCGCGACAGGGAGTGCAGCCGGCTTCCCGGGCGGCGGCCAGGGTCATCATGTCCAGGTCGTTCTCGCCCATGAAACGGATGAGGATGCAGCGGGCGTTGTGATACCTGGGCACGCCAGGGACCACGGTTACTTCCATGCTGGGATCGGGGCCAGCAGGTTGGGGCTCCTTGGCTTGCTCCGCCTGGTCGGCTTGCTCCGCCTGGTCGGCTTGATCCGCCTGGTCGGCTTGATCCGCCTGCTCGGCCTGGTGGGTCTGGTCGGCCTGCAGGGGCGCGGAGGCGCTGGCGACTGTCGAGGTCACAGAGGCACTGACGACCGTTGCCCTTGCATCGGAAGCCGACTCGGGTTCACTGGCGGCAGCGGGTTCGGCGCGGTCGGCGGACGGCTGGTCCTGGGCGGACGGCTGGTCCTGGGCGGACGGCTGGTCCTGGTCAGCGGACAGGTCCGTGGGGGGGCGATCTCCGGCGGATGGCCTGGCCTGCTCGGGGGGCTCGTCATCGGCGGGCGGCTGTTCCATGCCGGAGGGCTGGTCTTTGCCGGAGGGCTGGTCGCCCGCGGGTGACGGGGTGTCCGGAGCCGGGGAGGGGCTCGCGGGCTTCGGCGGGACGGGGGCGTCCGCCGCGGCGGCAGAGGCCTCGGCAGGCTGGGGAGCGACAGGCTGGACAACGGTGGGGTGGGCCGGACCTGAGGTCTTACCGAGGAGCGAGTCGTCGCGCCACTGCCAGACGTCGCGGGCCGGGGCTTCGGGGGGCGGCGTGAAGGCGGCCGGGGAACCCGGCGCTTCGGCGGGAGAGCGCGGTGCGGCCACTGGCGGCCAGCCTGGGGGCTGAGCACCGAAGGACTTGGCTTCCTGCGGCTGTTCGGTGGGCAGGTAACCAGCCCGGGACGGGCCGACCGGGGCGGACGAGGCGGCCGGGACGGTGGCGGGCCAGCTGGAGCCGGTGGCGGCCGCTCCAGCGGCCGGCAGGGGGCTGGCCGGCACAGAGGTGGCCGGC